>LXNJ01000372.1_pt1 | contig 32116 bp, 23 predicted proteins | sample 809081 | NCBI WGS metagenome assembly LXNJ01 (sample SAMN04870510, study PRJNA318959) | sponge metagenome | biome: sponge; feature: marine sponge reef; material: water | host: Petrosia ficiformis | place: Greece: Milos, Mediterranean Sea | collected 2013-05-29 | depth 5-7 m | reverse complement strand
CTGCCCCGCGCATCCCGGGCGGACGGTCGGCCGTGACCAGTACCAGCGGAAGATCGGACTGGTCGGCCTCGATCACGGCCGGCAACAGGTTGCCCACCGCCGTACCCGAAGTCGTAACCACCGCCGCCGGCCCCAGGTGGGTCCGCGCGTATCCGGCCGCGAAGTAGCCCGCTGAACGCTCGTCCATGTGCACGCGGGCCCGCATGGCGGGGAGCGAGCGAGCCGCGAGGACGAGCGGCGCCGATCGGGAACCGGGCACGATCTCCACCTCTTCCACGCCGTACTCGGCGAGCGTGCTGAATATGGCCTGTGCCCACGCGAGGTTGAGTCCCCCGCCGGTCACGCCGCGCTCACCCCGAGCCGGTGGCGGCCCCGGCGGCGATTCCCGCACGCGCCATCGCCCGGAGCACCGGCTGGAACTTGAGTTCTGTCTCCTCCCATTCGAGGGCGGGCTCGGACCCCGCCACGATCCCGGCGCCCGCGAAAAGGCGCCAGCGTGAACCGGTACCCACCGCCGAACGCAACGCGGGCACGAAGATCCCCTTGCCGTCGGACGCGAACCAGCCGACGGGCCCCGCGTACCAACCGCGGTCGAACACCTCGCTCTCCGTGAGGATCGATCGCGCGACGTTGCGGGATATGCCGCACACGGCCGGCGTGGGGTGCAGCGACGCGAGAATGTCCAGGAGGGTCAGGGCGTCCGGGACCTTCGCGGCGATCTTGGTCTCGAGGTGCTGGATGCGCGCGAGCGTCAGGACGTGAGGCGCCACGTCGCATCGCACCGTGCACCCGAGCGCGGACAGCCTTGCCACCATGTCCCGTACCACGAAGTCGTGCTCGGCGCGGTCCTTGTCGCTGTTGTAGAGTTCGCGGGCAAGCTGCGCGGTCTCGACCGAGTCGGCGCCCACTGCGATGGCGCCCGCCACCGCCGTTGAACGCACGACACCATTCACGACCGACGCGATCGTCTCGGGCGCCGCGCCCACAAGGGCCGAACCCGGTCCGGGCTCGAAGAGGAACACGTGACTGCCATGGTTCTCCTCCCAGAGAGCCATCACCAGTTCGAGGGGTTCGACCGGGTGGGCCTGGTCGACTTCCATCGTCCGGCTGAGCACGACCTTTTCGGCCTCGCCGTCCCTGATCCGGCGCAGGGTTGCCGACACCATCCGGTTCCAGATGGCGCGTTCCAGGTTCGGCGCGGCCAGCTTCGCGCCGGACGCGGCCCCGACCGGACGCCGGCGGGCGGAGCGCGAGAGCGCCCCGGCACCCATGGCCCGCGCCCATGCATCCCAACTGCGCCGCGCCCCTGCCTTGTCCCGCGCGCGGACCACCAGGGTGCACTGCCGCGTGACCGGATTGTGCTCCAGCTCCGCCTCGGGAAGGTGAAACAGCGCCGGGGGGAACGATGCCCACATGCGATCGCCGCTCTGTCGCGGCGCGAACGCGAAGCCGCCGAACACGCGCGAACGCTCGTAGCCGTCGATGCCGCCGAACAGCCCGGCAGCCTGGTCCTGCACCGCCTCGAAACGGCACTCCTCGGTGGACCCCGAAGCGCGCCCGGGGACGGAGATCTCCGCGACAACCCCGGCATGGGCAATCCAGCGGTCGCCCAGCGCCCAGAAGCCTCTGGCCCCACCGGCGCCCGCGGAAAGCAGCGCCTCCGGTGAGCAGGCGTCGACTTCCCGCCGGACCTGGTGGATACGCGACCCGCGCACGGGCCGCGACGCGGGTTGCGTCAAACGACCCCTTCGAGCATGAACTGCTCCTGGTCCTGGGTCGGCCCGATCACGTTGTTGACGCCGCAGCCCGCCAACAGCACGCGGGCATCGGCCTTGCCGCTGTCCGAGGGCGCGATCGTCTCCACGCCCTCGGCGGGCTGCTCGTCGCTCAGTCCGCCGAGTATGCTGATGTCGTGGTCGGCCATCCTCGAGGCCACAACACGGAGGTTGGTCTGGCCCGTGCCGGGGTTGTCGAAGGCCGTCGCGGTGAGAATATCGTGGTACGCGTTGCCGGTCAGTAGCTGGGTGCCCAGCCCCGATGTCTGCTTGCGACCCCGCACGAACCCGACGTCCCTGTTCCCGTCCTCGATCGTGTATCCCAGGATGTTCAACTGGGCTACGGCACACTCGTAGGCGCCGTCTTTCCCCGGCGGCGCAATGCCATGGAAGGACACGGGCGCGGTTGAGCAGCCCATGAGAAGAATAACCGCCCCGAATCCGATTGATCTCGTCATTTCCGTTTACTCCTCCGCCCGCAAGTGAAGCGCACGGCGCCACTAGAGTGAAGGTCGCCGCCGCGGGTAGGAGCGTCAACCTGAATGCGCCTTGCGAAGCACCGTTTGAGACGCAGGGCACAATCCACGCATTCTGGCCCCGCGTGTCGCCATAACATATGTTTACGCATGTCCGACTCCGCATCGACACGGTCTCGTCAGGAAGTACGCAAAAACACGGCTCGCGTTCCCCCCGACGAGGTACGCACCGTCGCCGAGGACGAGAGCGGCCAGGTCCAGGAAGCCTCCCACGCCGAGGACCCGGCACGCACACAATCCCACGATCCGGTCACGTTCACCACCCCGGCGGACCCAACACCGATCCCCCCGCCAGCCGAGCGGCACGACCTCTCCCGGCCCGAATACTATCTGAACCGCGAGCTGACCTGGCTCAACTTCAATTTCCGCGTCCTTCACGAGGCGGAGGACCCGCGGACACCCCTGCTGGAACGGTTGAAGTTCCTGTCGATCGTGGGATCCAACCTCGACGAGTTCTTCATGAAACGGATCGGCGGCCTGAAGCAGCAGGTCGAGGCGGGAATCACCAAGCGCACGATCGACGGGCGCACCCCGGGCGAGCAGATCGAGCAGTGTTACGCGGTGGTGCGGGAGCTCGAAATGCGGCAGAGGAAGGCCGGTCGCAAGATCCGCGGGCTCCTGGCCGGCGAGGGGATCCGCGTCGTCAACTGGCAGGAGTTGAGCAAGAAGGAACGGAAGTGGCTGCGGCTCCACTATGTGCGCAACATCTACCCACTGGTGACCCCGCAGGCCACCGATCCGGCGCATCCCTTCCCCTTCATCTCCAACCTCTCGCTGAACCTGCTGGTGACCCTGCGCTACCGCTCCGAGGAGAACCCGTCGCTGGCGCGGGTAAAGGTACCGGTGGGCACCGGCATCCCCAGGTTCGTTCGCGTAGCCGAGTCGTCGGCCTGGGTCGCGCTGGAGGTCGTGATGGCCAACAACCTCGACCTGCTCTTTCCCGGGATGAGGGTTGAGGCGTGCGAGATCTTCCGCGTCACGCGCAACGCGATCTACGACGTGGACGAGGGCATGGCGGACGACCTTCTGGAATCGATAGAGGCAGGCCTTCGGAAGCGCCGCCTGGCGCCGATCGTGCGCCTGCAGGTCGAGCAGCGCTTCGATCCGAAGCGGCGCAAGATGCTGGCCAACGAACTGGGCCTGAGGGACCGGGACATCTTCGAAGGGAGGGGACCGCTCGGCCTGCGCGACCTGATTGCGCTCCACGAGTTGCCTCTGCCCGCCCTGAAGGATCCGGCCCACCACCCGGCGGAACACCCCGACCTGCTCACACGGAGACCCGTCTTCGATGTGATCCGTGAGCAGGGACCGGTCCTGCTTCACCATCCCTATCAGGCGTTCGACACTTCGGTCCTGCGCTTCCTCCGGGAAGCCTGCCGGGACCCGAAGGTGCGTGCGATCAAGATGACCTTCTACCGGATGGCACCCAGGAGCGGCATCATCAACCACCTGGTCGACGCGGCCCGGGCGGGCAAGCAGGTGGCCGTGGTGATCGAACTGCGGGCGCGGTTCGACGAGGCCGCCAACATTCAGTGGGCCAACGAGCTGTCGGCGGACGGCATTCATGTCACATACGGCGTGCTCGGGCTCAAGACCCACTGCAAGGTGATTCTGGTCGTGCGGCAGGACCGCGACGGGCTGCGCCGTTACGCCCACATCGGCACCGGGAATTACCACATCGGCACCGCGCGCCAATACTGCGATCACGGCCTGCTTACCTGCGATTCCGCAATCGGGGCCGACCTGACCGAACTGTTCAATTACCTGACCACCGGCTACCGCCCGAAGCGCAAGTACTGGAAGGTGCTGTCGGCCCCGAAACACCTGCGCGCCGGGATTCTCAAGCGGATCCAGCGCGAGATCGAGTTGCACAGCGAGGACTCGCCGGGCCGCATCCAGTTCCAGATGAACGCGCTCGAGGATCCGCAGGTGACGCGTGCCCTCTACAGGGCGTCGAGCAAGGGCGTGGCGGTGGACCTGATCGTGCGGGACAGCTGCCGTATCCGCCCGGGCATTCCGGGTCTGTCCGACAACATCCGCGTGATCAGCATCGTAGGCCGCTTCCTGCAGCACTCCCGGATCTACTATTTCCGCAATGGCGGCGACGAAGAGTACTACATCGGATCGGCCGACTGCATGGCGCGCAACCTCAGCGCGCGGGTCGAGACGCTGGTTCCCGTCGAGGACGTGACGCTCCGCGCCGAGTTGCGCCAGGTGCTCGACATCCAGTTGGCCGATCGCCGCTGCGTCTGGGAAATGGGACCCGACGGCAGTTACACGCAGCGCATCCCCCACCCGCGCCGCGAAACCGGGACGTTCCAGACGATGATCGCCTGGGGCCACGCGCGCGAGTTCGAGGGCACGCGGCTGCGAAACCGCCGGGCCACGGGGCTCGAGGAGCGCCGGGAGCTGCAATGATCCGGCCGGTGTGGCTCGTCGTCGCCGCGATCTCGCTCGCCGCAGCCTGTGCCGATGCCGGACCGCCGCAACACGGCGTGACCGCGCTGGTGGGCGGGCGCCTGATCGACGGGACGGGAGCCGACGCGGTGGAGGACGCCGTGGTAGTGATGGGCGGAGGCCGGATCATGGCGGCCGGAGCAGCCGGCGATGTGGCCGTGCCGGACGGCGCCACGGTGATCGACGTGGCCGGCAAGACCGTCATGCCCGGAATGATCGAGGGCAACGGGCACATCATCTTCGACGGGCAGTCGAACCATCCGGCCTACTTTGCGGGGCGCTACCGCGCCTACTACGAGATCGGCGCCCGCAACCTGAACGCCAGCCTGATGCAGGGGATCACCACGATGCGGGACACCATGGACCCGCTCAAGGAGATGATCCGGCTGCGCGAGGACGTGGAGAGCGGACTCATCACGGGGTCCCGCCTGTTCACCTCCGGTACGATCCTGAACTACCCCGGCGTCTACCGGATGTTCGACGATCCCACGGATTCAGTGTTCGCGGGGATCGCCGAGGAGGGGGTCGCCTACGCGCGAGCGGCGATGAGGCTGCCCGTGCGTGACGGGGCCCACGGGCGGGAGATCGTGGCGGACTACGCGCTGCACGGGGCCGATTTCATCAAGGTCTCCGCCTACAGCGGACCCGACAACGAGCCGCCGGAGCTGTCCACGGCAGACCTCACCGAGATCGTCGAGGAAGCTCACGCGCGCGGGCTCCTCGTGACCACGCACACCTCGTCGATCGCGAGCGTGACGGCCGTGCTGGACGCCGGCGTCGACGCGATGGAGCACCCCACCCTGCTGGGCCGGGAGCAGATCGGCCCGCAGGGAGAGTTCCCGGACGAGCTCGTGCAGCGCTTCGTGGAACAGAACGTCTACTCGGTGCCGCTCATGGTGGTGCGCGAGGTATACGTGACCTACCTGGAGGATCCGTCTCGCCTGGAGGACCCGTGGTACATCCGCCACGCGCCCGCCGACATGGTGCAGGAGGGCCGGGAGCGGGTGGCCGAACAGGTGGCTGCAGGGTCGGAGGACCTGGAGCAGCACCGGGCCGGCTACGAACTCGGACGCCGGAACCTGGCGAAGCTGATTGCGGCCGGTGCGCCCATCGCGATGGGGACCGACAAGGGAACCACCCTCAACTTCCACGAGAGCGGAAACCACGTGCGCGAACTCGAGATCTACACCGAGCTCGGCATGTCCCCGATGGAGGCGATCGTGTCCGCGACGCTCCGTGGCGCGGAGCTGCTCGGAATGGAGGACGAGCTGGGGACCGTGGAGGCGGGGAAGCTCGCCGACGTGATCGTGGTGGACGGCAACCCGCTCTCGGACATCTGGGCGCTGCGCGACGTGGACATGGTGTTCAAGGAGGGGGTGCGGTACCGGTAGCAGGGACAACCACCCGCCGACATCGCGGTGTCAAAGCTCAGCGGGGATACGGCCGTACTGTCGGCGCCCCTGACCCGATGACGGAGAAAAAGCCGTGCGAAAGCTGCCTCTTCGCCGCCGCATCACGCGACTCGGACTTCCTCTGCTGTTCTTTACGCACGCCTGCGGAGTCGGAGACGACGGTACCGACGGGCCTCAACCCACACCCCTCGGTCCCCCCGACGCGGTCTTCCCGGAGGACTTCGGGTACGTCCACGCCGTGCGCGAACTGTCCGGAGGCGACTTGCTGGTTCCGGACCCGCTTGGCAACGCGCTCTACCGGGTGGACATGGGCACGGGCGCGCGTACCGTAGTGGGCCGCGTGGGCGAGGGGCCGGGGGAATACCGACAGCCCGACGGCGTCTGGCCGCTGCAGGGGGACTCGACGCTCCTGGTGGATCTCGGCAACGGGCGCCTGGTACGCCTGGGGCCTGGTCTGGAGTTCGGCGCAGCCTACCCGATCGGCCGACCGCTAGCCGACGGAGGGGTTGTGATGGCGCTTCCGGCGGGGGCCGATCGCCGCGGGAACGTCTACGCAGCCGGCTCCGGCTTCGGTGACCCCGAAGCCCCCGGCGCCGTCCTCCGTATCGGCCTGACCTCCGGATCGGTGGATACGGCGGGCAGCTTCAAGCGCATTGACGTAGAGGTTGATGAGTCCGACCGGGGGATACGCATTTCGGCGATTCCGCTTTCTCCGGCCGACGCCTGGGGCGTTGCCGCAGACGGATCGGTGGTGGTGGCACGCTCCGTGGGGTACGGCGTGGACTGGCATGTGTCGGACGGATCGGTGACTCGCGGGGACACCATCGCCTACGAACCCATCCCCATCGCCATGGCCGAGATGGACGAGTACTTCCGCGACAGGCGCCGTCACGCCGGAGTCGGTATCAGCGTCTCGCGTTCTACGGGCGGCGAGTCCACCATGAACTTCTACCGCGGCAGTTCCGGGAACTCGGAAGAACCCAATTATGACAACTATAGTTGGCCAGATGTAAAGCCTGCTTTACATTCTACCACTGTCCGGGTCGATCCCCGAGGCCGCGCCTGGGTGCGGCGTCATGTGCCGGCGGGCCGCAACACGCGGTACGACCTCTTCGACCGCCAGGGGAAACTGGTGGCGGCGGTCACGCTGGACGGGGATCGGCGCGTGGCCGGCTTCGGCGCCGAGTCCGTATACATGATCTCCTTCAGCGAACTGGACCTGGCCTACCTCGAGCGATACGCTCTGCCGGGCTAGCAGGCGCCGGGCGCCTTCAGCTCCGCCAGCGTCACCACCCTGCCCTTCCCCGCCCAGCGCGCCAGGGTGACCTCCTCGGGTTCGAGCCCCAGTCCCCATGTCGCGTCCCGCACGGCCGTGACCAGGTAGCCGCGCGCCTGCAATCCGTCCACGGCCTGGGTCATACAGACATCGCGCGCGACGCCGATCACCACGAACTCGACCGGGCGGCCCAGCGCTTCCTCCAGCGATTTCACGAATGCCTCGCAGCCCGCGTTCCCCTCAAAGACGTTGAACCGGGTCTTCCGGATGAATACCGGTCGCCCCGTTCGCACGGCCACCCGCGCCACGCGGGCGCCGGCCACCGCGGTCGCGTCGTGGGCGAGCACCACCGGATCCGCAGGGCGGATCTCGGCGATCACCTCCGCGCCGGCGCGCTCGTCCGGGTCCGGCGACCGCCCCATGCAGTGCGGGGGGTAGGTGTCCCGGGCGGGATCGGGGGCCACGGCGTCGATTTCGGGGTCTTCGAGGCCGTGCCAGTCGCCCGTGTAGACGACGATGTCGCAGTGCTCACGCATCCACGCCGTGGCGGCTTCCAGCGCGGGAACGATGGCCACGGCCCCCGGATCGGAGCCGTCGAAGAGGTCGCGGACATAGAGCCGGCCACCCGGGTCCATGAAGTCCGCCTGCACATCGACGATCCAGCCCACCCGCGCGGCGCGGGTCGTGCTCTCTCCTCCAGTCAAGTCACCAGCTCCAGACGGTCGTTCGGCCGGTACCAGCGGCCCGCCTTGGCCACCGGTTCGCCCTCGACGAGCACGATGTCGGCCGTGTAGTCGAAGGAGCCCCGCATGAGCGACGAGCCCACGCCGTAGGCATCCACCGGCACTCCGGCCTCCTCGAAGGCGCGGATCTTGCCGGCGCTGAACCCGCCGGACGCCACGATGCGCACATGGCCGAAACCCGCGCGGTCGAGGGCGTCGCGGACCTTGTACACCAGGCGGGGATTCACGCCGCGGGGGTCGAAGTCGCCCATCTCGCCCTCCATGCACCGGTCCACCATGGTCCCGGAGGTGTCTAGACGGACGCCCCAGAGTCGCTCGCCCAACGCGCGCGCCACCGCCAGCGAGGTGTGCACGCTGTCGTTGTCGAAGTCCACCAGAGAGATGATCTGCACGTCGTCCGAGAGCTGTGCGGCAAGGGCCTTCGTCGCCGCCACGGTGTCACCGCGGTAGGCCGCGATCAGTCCATGGGGAACGGTTCCGACCCCCGACGACCCCCACCAGGATGCCTGCGCATCGGTGGACACCCCGATCGCGCCCGCCACGTGCGCGGCCCACCCGTCACCGGTCTGGACCATCCAGTGATCGTGGCGGGCCGGGAAGAACATGATCGGCCCGGGCCACGCCGCCTCGACCACCGCGCGGGTATTGGTGGCGATCCGGGTGCGCCTGCCGAGCACGCCCGCGTAGAGCGTCTCGAGGTGAGCGAAAGCCGCGTAGGGACCGGTGATGAGCATGACCGTCTCCCAGGGCCGCGCGCGGTCCCCGTCGCGCAGGGCGCGGACCTCGAGGTCGCCGAAGTCGTAGCCCTCGGTGAGGCACAGCTTCAGGATGGCGATCGCTTCGTCGGTGCCGGCCACGACCGCGTCGCGTTTCTGAAAAACCTGCATGGTGACCGACGGACCGGGACCGCCGGCCAGGAGCAGTTCGCGCGCACGCACGAAGTATTTGTCGGAGTAGTAGCCGCTCCGCATCTTCTCGACGGGGAATGCGAAGATGGCCGGGTCCAGGCGCTCGGCGTGGCGGATCGGATCGGGGGGTGCGGGGGGCCCGGGGGGTGCGGTGGGCCCGGGGGGTGCGGTGGAGTCGGGCGTGGGCGTGGGCCGGGCATCTCCGACGCTGGCGGACCGCGGGCGGGGCGGACGCGGAGAAGTCATGTGCCAAGCCGGTCCAGATTCAGGGTTTGCAGGTCGTCCACGAGTTCATACTCCCCCTCGATGCTCTCGGGCGAAGTCAGGCGGCCCAGATACCTGCCGGACACGGTCTGCCCGAAGAAGACCAGTGCGAGATCCAGGGACACGGTGGGATACGCGTGGGTACCGCTGAGGGTTCCGGAAAACACCAACCGTTCGACCCGGAGACTGAACGTCCCGGTAACGCTCCCGTCGGAAGTCTGCTCCAGGTGGAAGCTCCAGTTCTCAACCGCGCCTGCCGAGACACCGGTGCCCACCCAATTGCCGGTGACCGAGGGATTCTCCGGCTCCGACGTGTTGGTCCCGCACGCGGAAGACAGGAGGACAGCCGCGACGTGGACCCCGAGCAGCCTGACCGCCGGGCGAATGTGCAACCGGATCATCCCCGAAGTCCCTTCTCCCGGTGGTTCGCCCGGGAATCATCGTTCCCGCGGCACATGACAGATTGCCCGGGAACGATCCGGCCGACAAGTAGTGCCGCCCGGGACCATCCGCCGGAACCATCTGCCGGTGCAGTCGGCTTGACTACCAGCCCCGCGCTCACCAGCATGGCGGGAGACGCGCGCCTTGCCCGGCGCCCGCGGGCCTGCCCAACAGGGAGAACGACATGAGAAAGCAAGCCTCTTCGTGGATCCTGGCGCTGTCCGGCCTGACGCTGGCTACCGCCTGCGCATATGAAAGCGCCGACGAGCAGGACACCCCCTCGGCCGATCCGACCGCCATCGCCGATCCGGCCGCGGCGGGCGACCTGCCCAACCCGGCCTCGCAGGTGATGAACGACTGGGCCGATCTTCCCGACGGGCGCGAATGGGGCTCCACGGCAGGGGTCGACATCGACCCGATCGACGGTCACATCTGGGCCTACGACCGCTGCGGCGGAGTGGGGCTCGCGGGCGGATGCGCGGAGAACCTGGTCGATCCGATCTTCAAGTTCCACCGCGAGACAGGCGAGATCCTGGCCAGCTTCGGCGCGGGGCTTTTCGTCCTTCCGCACGGGATCCACGTGGACGCCGACGGCAACGTCTGGGTCACCGACTCGCAGGGCACGGAGGACAAGGGCCACCAGGTCATCAAGTTCAGCCCGGACGGCGAGGTGCTGATGACTCTGGGGCAGCCGGGGATGCGGGGCAGCGAGCCCGGGCTGTTCAACGAGCCCTGCGACGTGATCACCGCGCCCAACGGGGACATCTTCGTGTCGGACGGGCACAGCGGGCAGAACGCGAATCCCCCCGAGGGCTCGACGGGAAGGATCATCAAGTTCTCGCCGGAGGGCGAGTACATCATGGAGTGGGGCGTCATCGGCGACGGCCCGGGTGAGTTCCGCACGCCCCACGGGATGGCCTTCGACTCGCAGGGCCGCCTGTTCGTGGCCGACCGCGGCAACCACCGGATCCAGATCTTCGACCAGGAAGGCAACCACCTGGACTCGTACTACCAGTTCAGCCGCATCAGCGGGCTGTTCATCGACGCGGACGACAACCTGTACGCGATCGACTCCGAGTCCAACCCGAACAACCACGAGGGCTGGATGACCGGGATCCGCATCGGCCACGCGTCGGAGGACAGGGTGACCGCGTTCATCCCGCCGCACGCCATCTCCGAGGAACGGCCGCACGGCTTCGCCGGTGAAGGCGTCGCGGCAGACCGGGAGGGCAACGTGTACGCGGCGGAAGGGCCGATTTCGCTGGCCGCTGCGGGCGGTGGCCTGACCAAGTACGTCCGTTCGGGGAACTGACGCGCACGGCAAGGCCACCACCCGGTCGCGCTACGCCGCGGCCAGCGCCTGGTCGAGGTCCTCGACGATGTCGTCGATGTGCTCGATCCCGACCGAGAGCCGGATGGTCTCCGGGCGCACTCCGACGCTCGACTGCTCCTCTTCGGTGAGCTGCCGGTGCGTGGTGGACGCCGGATGGCAGGCCAGCGACTTGGCGTCCCCGATGTTGACCAGCCGCTTGAAGAGCTGCAGCGCGTCGTAGAAGCGGACGCCGGCCTCGAAGCCGCCCTTTACGCCGAAGGTGAGGATGCCCGAAGCGTGTCCGCCGAGGTACCTCACGGCCAGGTCATGGTACGGATCGCCGGGAAGGCCCGCGTAGCTCACCCAGTCGACCTTCGCATGGCTCTGGAGGTGCCTGGCCACGGCCAGCGCGTTGGCGCAGTGGCGCTCCATGCGCAGGTTCAGCGTCTCGATGCCCTGCATGATCTGGAAGGCGTTGAACGGTGAAATCGCGGACCCCGTGTTGCGCAGCGGCACGGTCCGGGCCCGTCCGATGTACGCCGCCGGCCCCAGCGCCTCGGTGTAGACGACGCCGTGGTAGCTGGGCTCGGGAGTGGTGAACATCGGATAGCGGCCGTTGGTCTCGGCCCACGGGAAGTTGCCCGAATCGACGATTGCGCCGCCCAGCGAACTGCCGTGTCCTCCCATGTACTTGGTCAGGGAGTGGACGATGATGTCGAAGCCGTGCTCCACCGGCTTGAGGAGCGCGGGCGTGGCCACCGTGTTGTCGACGATGGTCGCGATGCCGTGGGCGCGCGCCATCTCCGCGACGGCCGCCAGATCGACGATGTTGCCCGCCGGGTTGCCGATGCTCTCGCAGAAGATCGCCTTGGTGCGGCCGTCGATGAGCTTCGCAAGATCGTCGGGAGAATCGCCCTCGGCGAAGCGCACGTCGATGCCCTGCTGGGGCAGCATGTGCGCGAAGAGGGTGTAGGTGCCGCCGTAGAGCTGAGGTACCGAGACGATGTTGTCGCCGGCCCTGGCCAGGTTGAGGATCGAGTAGTTGACCGCCGCGCTGCCGGATGACAGGGCCAGCGCCGCGACGCCTTTCTCCAGGCGCGCGACCCGCTCCTCGAGAACGGCCTGCGTGGGGTTCATGATGCGGGTGTAGATGTTGCCGGGGACGGCGAGGTCGAAGAGGTCGGCGCCGTGCTGCGCGTCGTCGAACTCGTAGGCGACGGTCTGGTAGACGGGCACCGCGACGGCGTTCGTCGTAGGTTCGGAGTCGTAGCCGAGGTGAATGGCAATGGTTTCGTCGTGCATGTGATGAGTTCCCATGGTGGTGGTTGGGGGTTGGGCCCGAGTGGGACCCGGGGAGATACGGCGCAGCCGCGCGCGGATTACCGGAGCGGTCGGTAGAAGGACGGAAGCCGGAAATATGACGAAGATGCGCGAGGCCCGGAAGCTGATGGCCGATGCGGCGCGCGTGGTCGCGCTGACCGGCGCGGGGATCTCCGCCGAGTCGGGGGTCCCCACCTTTCGCGGCCACGGCGGGCTATGGCGAAACCAACGGCCGGAGGAGCTCGCGACGATCGACGCCTTCGAGCGCGATCCCGGGACCGTATGGGAGTGGTATGCCTGGCGCCGGAGCTTCCTCGGGACCTGCGTGCCCAACGACGGCCACCGCGCGATCGCGGGCTTCTTCCTGCGGCAGGCCATTCCCGGACTGGTGACCCAGAACGTCGACGGGCTCCACACGCGAGCCGCGCGGGAAGAAGCGGGGGACGGGGCGCCGGACGCAGCGCTCCCCGTCGAGATCCACGGCGCGATCGCGCGCGACCGATGCAACCATTGCGGCGCCCGTGCCGAGGCCGAGCCGCTGGAGGACTCCCTCCCGCGCTGCGTGGACTGCGGCGGCCTGCGCCGCCCCGATGTGGTGCTCTTTGGCGAGATGCTCGACCCTGAAGTGCTCGCCCGAGCCCAGTCAATGGCTGAACGGGCGGATCTGTGCCTGGTAATCGGGACCAGCGCGGTGGTCTACCCGGCCGCGGCCATCCCGCTGGCGACGTTGCGCGCCGGAGGCAGCATCATCGAGGTCAACACCGAGGAGACCGCGCTCAGCGGGGCGGCAGCGGTGGCGCTCCGCGGCAAGGCGGGGGAAGTGCTGCCTGAGCTGCTCGGGTAGGCGAGAGCGGTTGGCCGAGTCGGGCACCGGCGGCTACAATCACGCTCCGATTCGAGTTCAAACTGCAGACTCGGGGACCTCCGCCATGCGCACGCCTGCCTTAGTGGCCGTCTTCGCCCTCCTTTCCCTGTCGACAACCTCGCCGACCGGAACCGTTGCGCATCTCGCCGCCCAGGAGGCCGAGCACTTCGACTTGCTCATCCGCGGCGGCAGGATCTTCGACGGCACGGGCAATCCCTGGTTCCGCGCCGACGTCGGCGTGCGCGGGGGACGGATCGCGGCTCTCGGCCAGCTCGCCAGCGCGACCGCCGACCGCGAGATCGACGCCGCCGGCCGATACGTGTCCCCCGGCTTCATCGACATCCATTCCCACGCGGACGACGGCAGCAGCCGCAGCGGTAGGACCATCCGCAACGACTCGATCCACCGCAAGTCCGCGCCCAACGTGGTGTCGCAGGGAGTGACCACGATCGTCGTCAACCAGGACGGACGCTCGCCCTGGCCGGTGGCGGATCAGCGCGCCACGCTCGAGGCCCAGGGCGTGGGACCGAACGTGATGCTCATGGTGGGCCACGGAACCGTGCGGAGGATGGTGTTGGGGGATGACTTCCGGCGCCCCTCCACGGCGGACGAAACCGCGCGGATGGCGGCCCTGGTCCGGCAGGCTCTGGAAGAGGGTGCCGTGGGCCTCTCGGCAGGGCTCGAGTACTCGCCGGGCCGCTGGAGCACGACCGACGAGGTCGCGGTTCTTGCGGCGGAGCTGGCACCCTACGACGGCGTCTACATCTCCCACGAGCGGGCGGAGGGCGCGGACCCGATGTGGTATCTGCCCAGCCAGCACGAGGGACGCCCGCCGACGCTGCAGGACGCCGTGCTGGAAACGATCGAGATCGGACGGCGCACCGGCGTGCGGGTGGTCGCGTCGCACATCAAGGCAAAGGGTGTGGCCTACTGGGGATCGAGCGCGTCGGCGATTCAGATCATCCAGCGCGCGCGCGACGAGGGCGTGCGCGTGTGGGCGGATCAATACCCCTACCCCACCAGCGGCACCGACGGGAACACGGTGCTGGTGCCGCGCTGGGCGCTCCAGGACGAGGAGGCGGCGCGGGCCGCGGACGCCCGTTCGCCCGCCGACATGCTCGAGGTGCGGTTGGAGGACCCCGAAACGGCTGCCCGGATCCGCATGGACATCGCGCACGAGATCGGTCGCAGGGGCGGGGCCGACCGGGTCGTGGTCTTCGAATACCCGAACGACGCGTACGTGGGGCGGAACCTCGGCGACATCGCGGCCGAGCGCGGCGAGGATCCCGTGGAGACGGCGATCGCGCTGCAACTGGAGGGCGACCGCACCCGGCGCGGCGGCGGTCGCTTCCGGGGCTTTTCGATGTCGGAAATCGACGTGGAGAGCTACGCCGCTCAGCCCTGGGTCGCCACCGCATCGGACGGAGGTATCGGCTGGCCCGGTGACGGTCCGGTCCACCCGCGCTACTACGGCACCTTCCCCCGCAAGATCCGGCACTACGCCCTGACCGTGGGCGCGCTGTCGGTCGAGTCGGCCATCCGCGCGCAGACCTCGCTCCCCGCACGCATCATGGGCCTCGCCGACCGGGGCGAAATCCGTGAGGGCTACTGGGCGGACCTGGTCGTCTTCGACCTGGAAACGATCTCCGACCAGGCCACCTTCTTCGAGCCCCACCAGCACTCGACCGGGATCGACCATGTGCTCGTCAACGGCGAGTTCGTGGTGGAGCACGGAGAGATCCTGATGGCGCTGCCGGGTCGGGTGATCGCCTCCCGGCGGGGTGGGCGGCCGGCGGCTTGACGGGCGTTGCCATGCCGCGTACCGACGCGGTGGTCCATTCGCTTCGCCGGTTCATGCCGGCCTACGTGAGCAGCCGCGCCGCCGCCTGGTGGATCCACCGGATCAGGCCGTTTCAGGCTTCCGGCGACCCGGCGGCCCGCCTGCGCGGGTTGCGGCGGATTGTCGCCGCCATGCCGCGGACCGAGGTCATCGAGGCCACCGACGAGTACCTGCACGCGGTCTGCCGCACGCTGCTCGGATTCCGCGACGACATCGAGTTCCGTTTCTCAGTGGCGGACGGCGTCGTCCACGTCCAATCCGCCTCCCGGTTCGGGTTGTTCGACTTCGGGGTCAACCGGCGGCGCGTGGAGCGGGTGCGAAGCCGGCTTCGGGTCCGCTCAGCTCCACAACGCGCCGACCGGCACGGCGAATAGTCCATCGCCGAAGGAGGTGGTGTGATCCCCGTCGTAGAGGAGGACTCCCATGCGAAATCGGTGGCCCGCAGCTCGACGGAAGCGCCTGAGGCCAGTAAAGTCGTGCGCGCGCAGCGAGGCCGCCGCCGTGACTTCGACCCCGTAGCAGCCGCCCGCCGCGTCTTCGATGACCAGATCGACTTCGACCTGATCCTTGTCGCGATAGTGATGGAACGTGAGCGGATCATCCATCCACAGCGCCTGCTTCCGCAGCTCGTTGTACACGAACGACTCGAGAAGCGATCCAAGTTCCACCGGGTTGCGCAGCAGTCTGCGGCCGGTGATCCCCCGCAAGGCGCACATCATTCCGGTGTCGACCGCGTGGATCTTTGGCGTCTTCACCAACCGCCTGTACTCGCTGGCGTGCCATGCGGGCAGCCGCTCGACCAGGAAGAGTTGTTCCAGCAGCGCAAGGTACTTGCCGGCCGTGATCCGGCTGAGGCCCAGCCTGCCACCCAGGTCGGCAAGGTTGACGAGCTGGCCTGAGAGAACGGCGGTCAGGCGCAGGAGCCGGGTCATCGCCTCGACGTTTCCGATCCGGGACAAGTCGCTCAGGTCACGCTGAATCAGGGTGTTCAGATACTGCCGATACCACGCGCGCAACCGCTTCCCGCTCTCTCTCAGCAGCGGTTCGGGAAAGCAGCCTGTCACGATGCGCCGTACAAGATGGTCCCTCACCCTCGTGTCTTTCGAGGTCGGGGCCTGACCGCAGAGCATTGCGTCCAGAAACGTGGGCCTGCGGCCGATGATCTCGCACTCCGACAGGGTTGCGAGACGGACGGCCTCCATCCTGCCCACGAGCGCATCCGAGACGCTCGGGAGCAGCATTGCATTCGCGGAGCCGGTAAGCAGAAAGCGGCCCGGGGATCGGTTCTCGTCAACGGCCTGCTTGATCGCGACAAGGATATCGGGAACCCGCTGCACCTCATCAAGGGCGATTTGCGTCGGAGGGAGATTGCGGATGAAGCCCACCGGATCCGCACGCGCCACTTCGGCCTGGGCCAGGTCGTCGAAGCTGATGTACTGCCAGGTGTCGTCGATCAAGTCCCTGACCAGGGTCGTCTTCCCGACCTGCCGCGCCCCCATGATGAAGACTACCGGAGTGTCGGCCAGCGCCTCCTCGACGAGGCGGGCGGTGTAGCGCGCGAACCTTGCGATGGCTGGTCCCTCGTTCGGTCAGAGGCGAATGGCAAGCGGACGCCACACACGAAGGAACGTAGCGGCTGATTGTCAAGTGTATCATCGTCCAATCGATATCGAAAGGGCGTCTGATCGATAGTCGAACAGCGTCTGATCGTTATCGCCGTGCCTGACAGGTCCCGCTTTACGCCCCCCACACCTCGCGCATGACGCGCAATGCATTGAGCCCAAGGATCCTCTCCACGCGTTCGGACGTGTGGCCGCGCGCCAGGAGCATGTCGGCGAGCTTCCGGAACTGGTCCGGGCCCTGCAGATCCGGAATGAACGGCACGACGCCGGCTCGTTCGCCCGCTGCGCCGATGCCCGCCGCCTGACGCTGTTCGACGTCCCTGCGCGCCGCTTCGTAAGCCGCTTCCAGGTCGTCGTACGCGGTCGTGCCGCCGTCGGTCCCGATCCCGACGTGCTCCTCGCCGCACACCTGCACGGCGTGTTCGATATGCCGCACCACATCGTCCGCCACGCCCATCCCGTCGGCCGCGAGGAAGGGCATGAAGTAGATCCCGACGATCCCGCCGCCCTCGGCGACCAGGCGAAGCTCCCGGTCGGTCTTGTTGCGCGGCAGGTCCGTCACCGCCCTGCACCCCGTGTGCGTGATGGCGATCGGCGCGGTCGAGACCTCGATGGCGTCCAGACAGGTCTGCTCGCCGCTGTGGCTCAGGTCGACCAGCGTGCTGGTGGCGTTCAGTTCGGCGACGACATCCCGCCCGAAGTCGGTGAGCCCCCCGTTTTCCGGCACCATCGACCCATGGCCGAGCTGGTTGGCGACATTGTACGTGAGCTGGATGATCTTCACGCCCAGCCCGGCGAACGTCCCGACGCGCCGTGCGTCGTCGCCCATCATCGCGGCGTTCTGAAAGCCCTGGATGATCCCGACCCTGCCCTCGCGCGCGGCCCCCTCAATGTCGGCGGCCGCCCAGACCTTCAGGAGGGCGTCGGGATGTGTCCGGATGATGCGGTTCCACCGCGCGATGTCGGCGACTGAACTCTCGAAGGGATCCCGGGGGCCCGCCACGTAGCCGATCGTGGTGTTGACGGCAGCAGTGCCGGAGGCGAGGGCGTCGGCGAGTGCCCGTTCGTCGAGCGAGGTCCGTCGCTCTCCCTGCAGGGCCTGGGAGGGACCCCCGGACCTCGGGATGTTCGGGTTCCGGATGCCGCCGAGCATGTTGACGACGAAGAGGTCGGGTCGGGGAAGCTGCGGGTTGGCGCCTCGCCCCGCGTCCCGGGGCGTGTCGGGCCCGGACTCCCCGCATCCGGAAGCGGTGGCTGCGAGTGCGATGCCTGCGGCCGAAGTCAGGAATGTGCGGCGGGGCATGGGAGGGGCGTTTCTCGCGTCCATCTTGTACATGAGATCCACCAGGGCTGAGGGGGACACCCAAAGGTATCGCCACTTGATCATTCCGCGCCCGCGCCACCATCGTTAGGCGATCCGGCGCGGACACCGGCGCCGATTCACCCACCGGTGACACGGACATGACCCCAGGTCGCTACCGCCCCGCGCTCATTACCCTGTTGGCCCTGGCCCCTCTGGCCGGTTGCGGCGAAGCAATGGGGCCACCACCCGTCGAGCCGCCCGCGCCCCCCACCCCCGCGGCCGTCGAGACCCTTTCCGGCGGTGGCCAGCGCGCCGTGCAGGGACTCTCCCTCCTGGACCCCGTCGTCGTTCGCGTCCTGGACGCACAGGGCCAGCCCCTCTCCGGCGAGACGGTCACCTTCACGCCAGCGACGGGGAACGGTTCCGCCGATCCCGCCTCGGTGACCACCGCCGGCGACGGCCGGGCCGTCACGACCTGGACCCTGGGGCCGGATCCGGGCCAACACACGATGGCGGTCGCCGCCGCGAACGCCACGGCCACGGTCACGGCGGTTGCCCTCGACCTCGAGGCCGAGCTCGACACCCTGTTCGTCGCTCCGAGCGACGCCGAGATCGACGCGGTACGCGCCGATTGGGCGGCCCGCGACGTGTCGGCCGTCAACGCGACCGTTGTGCTTGAGGAACCGACAGACCTCGCCGGTTCCTCCGCCCGCCTTCGTATCGTCTCGCACAGCGTCGCCGGAGCGCGCCACTACGGGGCGATCATCGTGCCGGAGGGTGCGGCGGAGCGCAGCCTGCCCGTTCTGGCCTACCTCCACGGGGGCGACGGAGGCGTCTCGATCGGCGATCTCCAGATCGCGGCCTTCGCGCTCGGGGGGTTGCGCGACAGCTTTGTGTACGTGGTTCCGTCGTTTCGCGCCGAGCCGCTCGTTCACGGCGACAGCGTGTGGGTCTCCGAGGGCCCGCCCAGCCCGTGGGATTACGACGTCGACGACGTGCTTGCGCTCCTGAACGTGGCCATCGAGACCACGCCCGAGGCGAAGACGGAATCCATCAGCCTTTTCGGGGGGAGCCGGGGCGGGGGAGTCGCTCTTCTGGCCGGGGTGCGGGACGCACGGATCGCGCGGATCGTCGCGTTCTTCGGTCCGACGTACTTCTTCGACGACTGGGTGCGCGAGATCGTGCGCGAGGCGGCCCTGCGCATGCCGCGTGAGCTCCCGGGTGTCGCCCATCTCGACAGCACAGTGATCCAGCCCCGCATCAGAGGCGAATACTCGCTTGGCGACGCCCGGCTGGAGCTGGTGCGGCGCTCCTCCGCCCTTTTTGCGCGGGACCTGCCCTCGGTGCAGCTTCATCACGGGACCATCGACCAGACGGTCTCCGTCTCCCAGGCCGAGGCGCTCATCGCCGCGATGCAGGCCCTGGGACGCGGTGCACCCGACTTCGAGGCATACATCTACGAGGGCGGCGGCCACGACGTACTGGGTCTCGGCGCAGCCATTCCCCGGGCGGTGGCGTTCCTGGCGCGGGCGCTTGGACCCGGCGCCGCGCAAGCCGTTTCGCAGAATCCGGCGCAGCTCCGCAAGGACGACAAGTGACCGATTCACCGGAGCGCATATCCGCTTCGCAGGTCTCGCTGATCCTCCAGCGGGCGGCGGAGATCGACGCGCGCGGCGACACCCTGACCGTCGAGGAACTGAAACGGATCGCGGCCGAGGCGGGGATTGATCCGGCGGCGACCGAGACCGCGATTCAGGAGGTCACGGAGGCCGAGAACGTCGCCCCGGCGCGGACCGGACGGGCCGCGGAAGGGAAGTCCAGGCTGCCGACAACCAGGTCATTGGCGCCATCGCCCGCGCTGGTGGTGACGGGGGGCGCCCTGGGAGCGGCACTGGGGTTCATGACGGCACTGCCCGATGCGCTTGGCATCTCCGCCTTTGGTGCGACCGTAATCTACCTGATCGTCAGGGCGCTAAAGAGCATGAAGCGGGGGACGCCGTTCGACTTTCAGATTCAGAACTTCGCGGTCTGGTTCGGGATGTTCGTGGGGGGGACGGCGATTGGAGCATGGGGCGACGTCGCAGTCCTCGCCAACGCGCTTGTGTTCTGGATCGTGACCTCGGTCATTGGCGGACTGGTCATCCGGTTCGGCCCCCCCGAAGCCTAGCCGGAAGACGAAGCGCACAAACGGCTGAAGGCGAATCCGCGTCCTCCGGATGCAGAGCTGCCAGGTCCGGGCCTCCCGCCCACCTACCGCGATCCCTCCACGCGCACGGTAAGCAGGTCGTTCAGGTGGTAGTGGCGGTGGCGCACCGACGAGGCGTAGTGGTTGAGCAGCCGCAGTGAAAGTTCCTGGTCATTCGCCGGCGCTGCGTGCTCCTCGAGGAGCTTCAGCTGTTCCTCGAAATTCGTCCCCTGGGGCGACGCCAGGAACTCCAGAACGGCCACACCCTTGTCCTGACGCACGGCCACGCGCAGGCGCCGCAGCCCGACCACCTCTTCACCGTCCTGTGCCGCGAGGCTGAGCAGCACCTCTTCACCGGCGGCGCGCAGCCGCTCCTTCGATTCCTGGTTCCACCGGAGGCGGCGTCCGAACTCGGTCAGGAACTCGTCGAGCAGATGCCGCACGCCCGCGTCCAGCGACATGTCGATATTGCGCGGCCCAAACCTGCCCCGGCCAAAGAACAGCGCGGTCAGGGTGTACAGGACGATCACGAGGACGGCGACCGACGCCGCGATCCACACGAAGTCGGAGCTTCCGCTGCCCGGGACTTCCTGGCCGCGGACGAGGGTTGCAATGAGGAAATGGATGGGTCTGCTCCCGGGATTGATCCGGCTCCGCGACAGGCCAAAAGCTCTCGGCCTTCGCCGCAATTGACGGAGTTGTGTCCGAAATTGTCGCAAAATGTCCGAAATTGTCGCATCGGCCGGGGCGACTGGTGTCGCAACAGCCGATCAAGCTTGGCGAATGATTCTACCCCCGGACCAGCCCGCGGGACAAGCCGCCGCCCGGCGCCGAGCCGAGATCCTGACCGGCCATTGACAACCGAGGTCTATCAGACGATCTACCCTGCTCGGCGTGGCGCTTGCCAGTGCGCCTGGCTCACGGGGACCAGATCAGTTGCAAAAAAGCGCGCACCGCTCGCATTGCCCGAGGCCAAGGCCCTACGTCATGACGCTTTGGTCTCGGGCATTGGTCTTGGCTCTGATGCCATGGTTCATCAACTGCTCCTCGGACGGTCCTCCCCCAGTTTCTGTTTTGGTCCCCACGAGCTCTTCGGCAACGCCGCTAAGCGCGAATTCCTCGGTGGCTCTTGTGGACGAGCATACTGCTTGCGTTATCGTCTCCTACGAAACCGAAGTGCGGTGTCTTGCTCGAACTGGTGAGCTGGCAGGAGTCTTCGGAAGAGAAGGAGATGGTCCTGGGGAATTCAGGTTTGCGCATGCCCTGGTGAGGGGACCGAGGCATACAATCGCGGTGATTGATCCGCTCGCATCACGACTCAGTGTTTTCACGCCAGCGGGTGAACTGGTTACTGCAGTGGCAATACCCGAAGTGTTTGAGCCGATGTCGCCAATCGGCGAGACCATGATCGGGACCTACGCGCCTGATCTCCGGTCGACGAACAGGGTTCTGGCGGAGTTTGACCTGGCTGGAGGGGCTGTTCTTTGGCGGCGTGAGTTGCGTACCCCTTCTGACATCGGTTTGTCAGGAGAGTGCGGTTTGTCATGGGGCGCAATGAGCCTGGGAGGCGTTGCGACATTTGGTGCGTGTCACAGCCAACTGCTTTTCTACTCCGCTAGTGGCGATGGCGAAGTTGGCGTGATCGAGGCTCCAACCTACACTGGCGAACTCCCCAACCAGCGAGACATCGACGAATACCGACGAGGGGCTCGTTTCCTGTTTCGCAATAGAGTCGTGCCGGATGCCGCTGTACAGGAATTCGCGAAAACCCCCAAGCCCGGCCGCATAGCGGGGCGATCGATGGTATATGACGCGAGTGGACGACTGTGGGTTGGCACGCGACGAAACCGTGACCGTTTTTCGTTTCTTGATCTGTATTCGGACAGAGACTTCCTGGGCACTGTTCAGGTGCGGGACAGGATGTTGGGCTTCGATATTCTGGATAGCACCCTGGTGATTCTCGTGGAACGCGCGTTGGACGAACACGATGGAGATGGCATACCGGATCGCGGAGTCGATTGGTACGATATTCGGGATATGGAGCTGACGAAGGACCGTCCGGCCGGTGCGTTCGGAGACGGGTCCCAGAGCGTCCGCTGAGCTGGCTCCACGTCAGCCCAACAATCCCTCCGCCACCAGCAACTCGGCGTTCAGGACCGACGCGCCCGCAGCCCCCCGAATGGTGTTGTGCCCGAGCGCGGCGAACTTGATCCCCAGGATCGGACACTTGCGGACGCGCCCAACCGACACGGCCATGCCCAGCCCCGCCATGGCATCGCGGCGGGGCTGGGGACGATCCGGGCCTTCGACCACCTGAACCGGCCGCGCGGGCGCCGTCGGCAACCCGAGCTCCTGCGGCCGCCCGCGAAACTCCGCGAGCGCAGCGCGCACCTCGGCCGGCGTCGGTCGGGCGGCCAGCTCAACCGACACGCACAGCAGGTGCCCGTCTACCGTAGCCACCCGGTTGCAGTGGGCGCTCACCACCGCCCCGTGCGGGTCGATCCCCTCCTCGTCCACCCGCACCTCCCCCAGCACCTTGAGTGTCTCGGTCGCGAGTTTCTCCTCCTCGCCGCCGATGAACGGGATGGCGTTGCCCAGCACGTCCACGGCCGCCAGGCCCGGATACCCCGCGCCGCTCACCGCCTGCAGCGTGGAGACGAACACGCGCCGGATGCCGAAGCCGCGCAGCGGAGCGAGGGCCAGTGCGAGCGTGATCGTGGAGCAGTTCGGGTTGGTGACGATCGCACCCGGCCAGCCGCGTTCCCGGCGCTGGCGCGCAATCAGTCCCAGATGTTCCGGATTGACCTCGGGAACGACCAGCGGAACGTCTGCGCCCATGCGGTGGTTGCGCGCATTGGAGAGCACGACGTGCCCCGCCCGCGCGAACGCCTCCTCGATCGGTCCGGCAACCGAAGCGTGCATCGCGGAGAAGACCAGCCGCGGACAGTCGGCGGCCGGAGCGCCTGCGCGCACGACCATGCCCGCCAGCTCCCCGGGCATGCGCCGGTCCTGCACCCAGTGCGTGGCCTCGCCGTAGCTCCGGCCCGCACTGCGGTCGCTCGCGCCCAGCCAGGCCAGGCGGAACCACGGGTGTCCCGCCAGCTGGCGCACGAACTGCTGGCCGACCATGCCGGTCGCGCCGAGCAGCCCCACGGGGATGGGTTCGGCTGGATTCATGACAGGGTTCTACGCCCCGGGGGCGCGGGTGTTTCAGGCGCCGGAGGCCTTTCGGACGCCGCCCGCAACCCCGCCCTCAGCTGACCGGGCGGCTGCGCGGCACCAGCCTCGCCGACCACAGTCCCGAATTCGTGTCCGAGAAGAAGATCCGGCCCTTGAAGGGCATCGCGCTCCACGCCATCGGCGAGTTGGGCACGTAGCCGATCGGATCGTACGCCTTGAAGACGGCGATCTCGCGTCCCTGCGTGTACAGGTTGCCCATCAGATCGCCCGACACGTCCACCATGCGCACGCCGCCCTCGTAGTACGCCTGGTACAGGATGTCGTCCTCCACCCAGATGTTGTGCGTCCCGTACTCGGGCACTTCGTAGCGCGCCACCATCTCGGGGTTTTCGGGATCGGAGAAGTCGACGATCTGGATGTAGCCCCGGGTCGCGAGCGGGATCCCGTGCATACCGGTCTCCGGATCGTAGGGCAGCTGGTACGACCCCCGTCCCTGCCCCGGACCCTCCCACGCCAGTCCGCGCCGGCTCATGATCTCGTCGCCCAGGAAGACGTAGTGCTTGCCCGTCGACTGCGACACGTAGGGGAAGACCGCGTGCGTCGCGCCGCCCGGGACGGGGTAGCTGCTCACCAGGACCGGATTCTCGGGCGAACCGCCCCAGCGCCCGTCGCCCACGTCCACCACCACCAGGCCGTTCTCCCACTCGGCCGAATACGCGAGCCCATCCATGACCCACACGTCGTGCAGGCGGCTGTTCGGATGGTTGTACTCGCCCACGAAGCGCGGGTTGTAGAGATCGCTCACGTCGAGGATCACATACTTGTCCCCGCCCGCGAGCGCATAGATGTGGCTCTCGGTGGGGAAGGCGTTGTGGACGCCGCCGGTGAGCCCGTAGTCTGTAACTTCCGCGGCGATCACGGGGTGCGCGGGGTCTGCCAGATCGAGAATGACCACACCGTTGCGCCGGTTCGACGCCCCCTCGCGGGTCATGGTGGCGTAGCGGGCGTCGGGCGAGACCTTCATGTCGTTGACCGAGCGCGCATCCACCTGGATCGAGTCGGTCTTGACGATGTTGCCGACGTCGGTCACGTCCCACACGAACCCATGGCCGTCGGAGCGCTTGGCCCCGGTGAGCGCGTAGTCCCTCCCGTCCCGGCCCTCGAAGACCCAGAAGTCGGTGGTGCGCACCCGCTGCTCCCGGCCGTGCCCGTGAATCTCCAACTCCTGGATGACGTCGCGCTCGACGACCCGGAAGGACGTGCGCGCCGAAAGCGGACCCGCGTCGGCGATGACCGTGTAGACCCCGGGCACGTCCGCGACAAAACGCCCCCCGTGCATTTGCGCCGGGGCGGGCGGCGCCATGATTCCCTCGGGTGCCTCGTAGGCGTGTGACCATTCGACGGGAACGCCCGTGACGAGGCCGCCGCGGCCATCCCTCACCTCTGCACCGAAGCCGATGACGTCGCCGGTCCGCGCGCGGCCCACCCCGCCGACGATCTCGAGCGACTCGCCGGTGAAGGGATCGGCGGAGAGCGTCGCCTCGCCCTCCACTCCCTCGACGGTGGCCGTGATGGTGGCCGTGCCGGGGGCGACGCCCGTGATGCGCCCAAAGCCGTCCACGGTGGCGATCTCCGGCGATTCGCTGCGCCACTCCACATCCGGGTCGGTGCGCGCACTGCCGTCCGAGTGCTCGGCCCGCACCGCCAGCCGGACCGCGGTGCCTACGAAGAACCGGTCGTTGGTGGTGGGAGAGACGACCACCCGCGCCACGGTGGGCCAGCCGATGCTGACCGGCACCCGCACGGTAACCGGGTCGCCTGCCGAAGCGCCGCCATCCTGCACGAGAGACGCGACCAGCGCATGGTCCCCCGCCGCGAGCGCGGTCACGACGCCCTGCCGCACCCGCATCGCCGCACGCGGCCCCACCAGCCGCACGACCGGATCCTCCACGCGCGCGCCCGACCGGGTGTAGCCCGCCACCGTGACGCGAACCTCGTCGCCCACCCGCATGGTGAGCTCGGCGGGCGTCGCCACCAGGCGCACGACGGGATCGTCGGCGGTCTGGGCGTGGAGCGGGGCACCCCCCGCGAACGTGCCCGCGACGACGAGGCCACCGGCGAGAATGAGGAGTCCCGTGAGCTTAGCGTTGCCGGTCATGCTGCCTCCTCCTGTGGCCGCGACGAATCGCCCGGCCCGGTCGTTGTGGTGCGTGGAAGCGAAATTGTGTCACGTTGGACCGCTATGCAACGCGAAAGCGCGCGGCTAAGGTTGGAATCGTCCATATCCACTCGCCCACCGGAGGCCCACCACCCATGTCTGCCCACCCCTTTTCGCCCGCACGTCGCCCCGGCCCGCTCGCACGGGCGGCGGCCATCTCCCTCATGCTGGTCCGCGCGCTCACGGCCCCGGCGCCCGCGGCCGCCCAGTCCCCCGACACCACCGACCTGGCCCGGTACACGCAGGCCATGGCGTGGCGGGACATCGGGCCCACCCGCGGCGGCCGTTCGGTGGCGGCCACGGGCGTGGTCGGGGACGACCAGACCTACTACTTCGGCGGAACCGGAGGCGGCGTCTGGAAGACCACGGACGCCGGCATCACCTGGACCAACGTGAGCGACGGGCACTTCGCGACGGGCTCGGTGGGGGCGGTCGCGGTCGCCGAATCGGATCCCAACGTGGTGTGGGCCGGCATGGGCGAGCACGCGGTGCGCGGCGTGACCACCTCCCACGGCGACGGCGTCTACCTGTCGACCGACGCGGGAAGGAGCTGGACGCACATGGGACTCGAGCGCACGCGCGCGATCTCCCGCATCCGGATCCACCCGCGCGACCCGGACATCGTTTACGTCGCCGCCCAGGGAGCCCCCTACGGCGAGACCGAGGACCGCGGCATCTATCGCACCCTGGACGGCGGCCGGAGCTGGGAGAAGGTGCTCTACGTCTCCCCCCGGGCCGGCGCGGCCGAACTGGCCATGGACATGACCAACCCCCGCATCCTGTATGCCGCCTTCTGGGACCATCTGAGGCGCCCCTGGGTCGTCGAGTCGGGTGGCGAGGGCAGCGGCCTCTGGAAGTCGGTGGACAGCGGCGACACCTGGGTGGAGATCAACGAGGGCCTGCCGGAGCTGGTCGGCAAGATTGGGATCGACGTGTCGCGCGCGAACCCGGACCGGCTGTTCGCGGTCGTCGAGGCCGAGCCGGACCAGGGGGGCGTCTACCGCTCCGACGACGCGGGCGCCTCGTGGCAGCAGGTCTCGGCGGATCGCATCACCCAGACGCGCTCGTGGTACTACATGGAGATCTACGCCGATCCGCAGGACGAGGAGACGGTCTATGTGATGAACGCGCCGTTCCTCAAGTCGATCGACGGGGGACGCACCTTCACGCAGATCGCGGTGCCGCACGGCGACCAGCACGACCTGTGGATCAACCCCGCCGACGGCACCAACATGATCAACGCCAACGACGGCGGCGCGAACGTCAGCTTCAACGGGGGCGACAGCTGGTCCACGCAGCGCAATCAGCCGACGGCCCAGTTCTACCGCGTGATCACCGACAACCAGTTCCCGTATCACGTGTATGGCGGCCAGCAGGACAACTCGGCGATCGGGATTCCGTCCGCCTCGCTCGGCGGCATCGGGTGGGGCGACTTCTACTCGGTGGCGGGCTGTGAGAGCGCCTTTCTGGCCTTCGACGAGAACGACCCGCAGGATGTCTTCGGCGGCTGCTATCAGGGGCTCATCGATCGCTGGAACCGCGCGACCGGCCGGAGCAAGCCGATCATGGCGTATCCGTTCCTCGGTCTCGGCACCTATCCGGAGGAGCAGCGCTACCGGTTCAACTGGAACGCCCCGATCGTCGCGTCGCCCCACGACCCGGCCACCATCTATCACGCGGGGAACGTGGTGTTCGTCACCCGCGACCGCGGCCAGAGCTGGGAGTCGATCTCGCCCGACCTGACCCGCGACGAGGACGACAAGCAGGGCGCCGGCGGCACGCCGATCACCAACGAGGGGGCCGGGGGCGAGAACTACAACACGATCATGGCCCTCGTCGAGTCCCCCCACGAGGCCGGCACGCTCTGGGTGGGCACCGACGATGGCCTCGTACAGCTCACCCGCGACGGCGGCGTCACCTGGACCGACGTCACCCCGCCGGACGCCGGCCGCGCGATGATCAACTCGATCGAGGTCTCGCCGCACGACCCGGCCACCTCCTACGTGGTCGCCACTGCGTACAAGTTCAACGACTTCACGCCGATGATGTTCCGCACGCGCGACTACGGAGCGAGCTGGGAACCCGCCACCGACGGGATTGACCCCGACCACTGGGTGCGCGTCGTGCGGGAGGACCCGGTCACCCCGAGCCTTCTTTACGCCGGGACCGAGATGGGCCTCTTCCTGTCGCGCGACGCCGGGGAAAGCTGGAGGAAGTGGCAGCTCAACCTGCCCATCGTCCCCGTCACCGATCTCACCGTCCGCAACAACGACCTTGTAGCGTCGACCCAGGGCCGCGGCTTCTGGATACTGGACGACCTGTCCCCCGTGCAGCAGCTGAGCGAGGGCGTCATGGCCGTCGGCATGCACCTCTTCGTGCCGCGCGAGGCGGTCATGGCTTCATTCGCGGGCGGATTCGGGGGTGGAGGCGGGGCCGGAACGACCGGTGCGAATCCGCCCGGTGGCGCGCAGATCTTCTTCTCTTTCGCGGAGGAGCCGGACTCCCTGGTCACGGTCGAGATCCTGGGAGCCGACGGAACCGCGATCCGCACCTACGCCACCGACCCGGAGGCCGCGGGAGATGAGGACTACTCCTCGCTGCCGGTCCCGGAGGCCGGACTGAACCGGCTGGCATGGGACTACCGCCACGACGCGATCCCGGGTGTCGAGGGGTACCAGAACTTCGGCAGCCTCCAGGGGCGGATCGTCGCACCGGGCGAATACCGGGTCCGGCTCACGCACGGCGAAGAGAGCCGCACGGCGGTGCTTTCGGTCGCGCCCGATCCCGGCTGGAGCGCGACCCGGACGCAGTACGAGACCCAGGAGCGCTTCGTGGCCGAGGCGCAGCAGGTGATCCGCGACCTCTACGGGGCCGTCGACGAGCTGGCCGGGGTGTCGGAGCAGGTCGACGCGGTCGTGGAGCGCACGGAGGAGCATCCGCTGGCCGACTCGATCCGGGCGTCGGGCGAATCGCTGACCGGCTCGATCACGGAGTGGGAGGAGGAGCTGATCCAGCGCCGCCAGAGGACCTTTCAGGACGTGATCAACTTCCGCAACAAGCTCGACGCGCAGATCCTGGCGCTGATCGGATCGGTGGACGGAACGGAGCCCCCGCTCACAGCAGGCGCGCGCGAACGCTGGGCCGACCTGCGGGAGGAATGGGCGGTCCACGAGAGCACCTTCGGACAGCTGCTCGCCGCGGTGCGGGCGTTCAACGACTTCCTTGCCGAGAGCGGTGTCGAGCCGATCATCGTGCAGCCGCGGGGCCGCCCGGTGTCGTAGCCGGGACAGTCCCCCGCCCCGCCCCCGGAGAGTCCGCGGCGGAACCCCTGACAGGGATTCCGCCGCGGACTCCAGGCGAGGCGGTCAGCTACCGCCGAGGTTCGGGTTCGACTCCCACTCGTCGATGCCGATCTCGAAGCATACGTCGCGGCCGGCAAGCGAGGGATCGCTGATTCTCCTGAGGTCGTTGAGGCGATGGGCCTGCAGCCACAATTCGGCCGAACGCTCGTACATCAGCTGATCCATCACAGCCGATTGGCTCATCTCTCCCCCGTAGGGATCGAGAGCTACGAATGCCCGCACCTCGTTGATCAGCGCGACCGCGCGTTCAGGGCTCCCGATACTCAGCTCGGCTTCCGCTTCGATCAGGCGGGCTTCCTGCCAGGTCGAAATGGGAATGGGTGAGTCCCGGAGCTTGTATTTCTCCTGCTCCACGTACTTTCGGGTCGGATCCGGCCCGGTTTCGTTGGGCCCCCGGTCGATGAAGGACGTTCTCGGATCCGCGATGAAGCGAGGATCGTCGTAGAACGTGGGATGGACGCCTGCTTCACGCCTTGTGAGGGTGCGCGTCAGGCTGGCGACCGAGTTCTGTTCGCGTCCGCTGTTCTGGGAATAGATGGCGTCGAAGCGGTAGCCCGCCGGGATCGCCATCGCGTCCGCCAGGGCGCCCGCATGATCGCCCAGCATGGACCGGGCGCGGGCTCGTCCTGCCTGGGCCCGCATCGCCCAGTCAGGGGCTCCCGCCGCCGTCGCCCTCGACATCGCATCGGTAAAGTCCTGCTCGGCCAGCCGGTAGAATTCCGCGGGCGGCATTGCCGGCCCTCCGTCGAGGGTGCCTTCGCAGAAGTTGTCGGCGAGCATGACCTTGCCGAGTCCCCCATACAGTCGCACCTGGGCCGGCTCGGATCTGGCCTCGGGAAAGCCCTCGTCGATCCGGCGCGCCGCGTCGTCCGCGACCCAGATCGACCGCGCCATCTGGTTGTAGACGCCGTTTCCGTTCGAGGTGCGGTCCATGAGGCCCGTCTCCACGGACCTCCAGCTCGGGAAGGAGCCGGTGTGGATCAACTCGAAGGAAACGAGTCCCATGATGTTGATTGCGTTGTCGTACATGTCGATCCAGTCTCCGGCGACTCCGTTCACCAAGGGAGTCAGCGCCGCTTCCTGGTCGAGATCCAACTCGAGGATATCCTGCTCATTCTGCACCTCGAACAGCCCGTCGCACGCCGGCAGCGATAGAATCACGGCCGTGAGCCCGATCGCGCCGAGCGGTGGCAAACGGAAGGTCACGCCACGAAATACCTTGCAACTGCGCGCCATGATGCTTCTTCCTTTCTGATCGTTAGTCATGTCATCCTCCCGTCACATCGATGTCCGGAAGGTCATCAGGAAGATCCTCGGCGGCGGCAGGGTGTCGAAGTCCTGTGCGTTTCGCAGGTTGGACGCTCCGTCCCAATTGGTCTCGGGGTGTATTCCCGAGAACACGCTCCACATCCATAGGTTCCTCGCGGAAAACCTGATGCTCGACCGGGTCAGGCCGAAGTTGGCCAGCCACTCGTCGGGAAGGTCGTAGCCGACGCTGATCTCACGAATCGTGAAGAAATCGGCCGGTTCCCAGAAGCCGGTGTAGCCCAGGGTCGTCGTGTAGTTGTAGAGCGAGTCGGATGCGGGGGTCGGAGTCCCGTTCGGCTGCTCGACCAGGGACAGATACTCGTCTCCCGTGCGCACCCGGGCGGACCAGTACCGTGAGAAGTTGTTCTTCACCATCCCGCCCCGGAACTCGGACATCGCGGACACGGTGACGGACTTCCATCGGAACTGGTTCGAGTACGAGCCGAACCAACTCGGGTCCTTGCGGCCCTGGAAGTTCTGTTCGCTGGTGCGGCTGTGCGTCCGCGTGTTCGGATCCCAGCCTTCGAGGTCGAAGCCCCAGGCGCCGTGAACGGGATGCCCCTCCGTGATCCTGTAGCCGAATCCGCTGAGGTCGGCGACCCCGCCCATATCCGTGACTTCGTTATGCTGGGTCGCAAACTGCGCGTTGCCCGACCACTCGAAGTCCTGCGAACTGTAGAGCAGCGCGTTCACGCCGATCTCCACCCCGCGGTTTTCGATCGCCCCGATGTTGGTCAGCTGATCGGCGAGAAAGCCCTGTGACGATGGGAAGGGCTTGAAGAGAAGAGCGTCCCTGGTCTTCTGGAAGTACGCGGTTACCTCGACGCCGATGCGGTCGTCCAGGACGCCCGCGTCGAACCCCACTTCGATTTCCCGGGAACGCTCCGGTCCCAGGTCCGGATTTCCGATGTTGCCGGGCGTAACCGCGGGCAGGCCTCCCTGCGCCGACACGGGCACCCAGGTGCGGTCCGCGGCAAACTGGGCAGGGGCGAGGCCGGATTCGCCGTACGCCACCCGGAATTTCATCGTCGGGATCAGGCCGGTGGGCCAGAACCCCTCTTCAGAGACGTTGTAGGCTACCGACGCCTTCGGGTAGAGCTGTGTATTGAACTCGTTCCCGAATGCCGAGTTTCCATCCAGCCTCATGCCGGCGGTAAGGAAGATCTTGTCCCAGAATCCGAATGTTCCCTGTGCGAACACACCGGCGTTGATCTCTTCCACACGGCGCTCGGACCCGGTGGTTACCGAGGTCGCGTCAACCGATTTGACCCCTGGCGCCGGGAAATCCGTGCCCCGCGCGTCCACCCGGACGGTATTCTCGAAGTTGCCCTGGAAGCCGCCCGTGACCTCCGATGAGAACCAGTCGGTAAAGTCGTTGGAAAGGGTCGCACGGTACTCCGTGGTCACGTCGCGGAAGGTCCGCGTGTGGTTGCGCTTGTTGCCCAGCTTGTTGCCCGAGCCCTCGTAGCCGAAGGGGAAGAACTTGGTGAACTCGTCCGTGAACCAGTCAACCCCGGTTCGGAACGTGTGGCCGAATCGGTCGCTGGGCCGGTGGACGACCTCGAAACCGGATGTCGCCCGCAGGACCCGTTGCAGGTTTTCCAGCGTGCTGTTGGCCGCCACACTCCCGAAACGCTCTCCGTATGGCCGGTCCGCCGTAGCCGTGTAGGGCAAACCGCTCGCAAACTGGGAATAGAGTCCGTGCAGCGCGTTGTTGTCGTCGGGAACCCGCAATCGGTTGTGGATGAGACTGGATGTTGCCGTCACCGTCACGGTCGGGCTGAGAACC
>LXNJ01000370.1_pt1 | contig 32136 bp, 32 predicted proteins | sample 809081 | NCBI WGS metagenome assembly LXNJ01 (sample SAMN04870510, study PRJNA318959) | sponge metagenome | biome: sponge; feature: marine sponge reef; material: water | host: Petrosia ficiformis | place: Greece: Milos, Mediterranean Sea | collected 2013-05-29 | depth 5-7 m | reverse complement strand
CACCTGGATGGAAGTGCGCGACCTGATCGCGGACGGGAAGGACACCGCCATCGTCGCGAGCGGCGGCGTCGAGCAGAACGGTCCCTACCTGGTCACCGGGAAGCACAACGTACTGCTGCGGGGCGTGACCGAAGCGATCGCCCGGGACCTCGGAAACGCGCTGGTGGCTCCGATCCTGAAACTGGTGCCGGAGGGCGACTTCGACCCCCCGACGGGCCACATGCGCTATCCGGGCACCGTCGGCCTCAGCCAGGACACGTTCCGGGCGGTGCTCCGGGACGTGGCCTCGAGCCTCAAGGCCAGCGGTTTCCGGCACATCGTCTTCATCGGCGACAGTGGCGGCAACCAGTCCGGGATGAAGGCCGTGGCCGAGGAAATGACCGCCGCGTGGAGTGGCAATCCGGGCGTCCACTACATCCCCGAGTACTACGACTATGGGGCGATCCAGGCCTGGCTCGCCGAGCGCGGAGTGGAGCAGACGCCCGAGGGGATTCACGACGACTACGCGATCACCTCCATGATGGCGGTCGTGGACCAGAACTCGATCCGGACTTCCGAGCGCCGCCAGGCCGGCCTCTTCTCCATCAACGGTGTGGACGTGGATCCCCTGGACCAGACCCAGGCGTGGGGCCGCCGATTGTTCCGCTACCGCGCGGACGTGACCGTGAAGGCGATCCGGGCGGCGATCGAGGCCCACGGTACGAACTAGGGAGAGGGTGTCGGGTTCCGCGGCCCTCTCGGGCCGCGGGTGCCGGCTGAAGCCGGCGTTCCAAGCCGTGTGGGCTGTGAGGGGGACGGCGTTCCGCGGGGTTTTCTGTGGTGCGGTGGGTGGGGGTGGTGCGATTCCGCGGCCCTCTCGGGCCGCGGATGCCGGCGTGCACGCCGGCGCTGCTATCTGCGTTTCTTCCTGGCGCCCAGGATTGCGGCGCGGCGCGCTTTCGATTCCTCGGAAAACCAGGTGTCAAGGAAGCGTTCGCGCTTTTGGGGGCGCTGACTGAGGGCGCGCTCCGCAAACTCGTTCCGGAGTTCGCGCTTCGTGTGGAGGTAGGCCTCGCGAGGCAGGGCTCCCAACTCTTCGGCTCTCGCCACGGCCCGCGCCGCCAGCTCGTCCGGTTCGGCCAGTTCGTGGAGGAAACCGTTCCCGACCGCGTCCTCGGGACCGGTAAGGCGTCCGCGAAGCAGAACCTCGGCAATCCGCGTGGGCGGAATCGCGGCTCTCAGAACGCCGAAAGCCGTCGCCGGGAAGATGACGCCGAGCTGCACCTCGGAGACTCCGACCCGATACGTGCCGGTGGCGCCGATGCGGACATCGCAGGCGGCCGCCAGGATGGCGCCGCCGGCCACCGCGTGACCATTGACGGCGGCGACGGCCGGGCAGGGGAACAGGAAGAGCCGCCGCACGAGTTCGTCGAAGGCGTCGACGAACGCACCCATTTCCTCCCGGTCCCGCGGCAGCCCCGCGAGATCGAGGCCCGCCGAAAAGAAACGATCGTTCCCGGTCAGAACCAGCGGCCGTCCGTCCCGTTCGGCTTCATCGAGGGTTTCGCCCAGTTTCAGAACCAGCGCCGGGTCGATGGCGTTCGCCGGCCCGTGACGCATCGCGACCACAAGAGCCGACGACGCGGACGACACGGGCCGGGGAACTTGGTTGGCCGGGACGGGTGGGGCGGTTACTCGAGTCCGGCGAGGACTTCCATCAACGGTTCGTAGTCCTCGCGGATCTGGTAGTCGTAGTTGACGTACTGGAGGATGCCGTCACGGTCGATCACGAAGGTGGCGCGTGAAGCGTAGGTGGCGCCGTTGATCTCGAGCGGCTTCACTCCGTAGGCATCGACCACTTCCGCCTGGCGGTCCGAAAGCAGAACGAGTCCCGGCAGCTCGCCTTCGGCCGCCGGCTCGACCTGCATTCCGGACTCCTTGCCGACGCTCTGGAGCCAGTTCCACTGGGAGTAGGGAGTGTCCACGCTGATTCCGAAGACCTGGGTTTCCGCATCCAGAAACTTCTGGATGTCGTCCTTGTAGGACGAAAACTGCAGCGTTCAACCACCCGTCCAATCGGCTACGTAGAACGCCAGTACGATGTTCTTCCTGCCCAGCGCGGCGCTCAGATCGAGCACTTCCGCGCCCGCCGATTCCCCCGCGGTCGACGGCAATGGATTCGGGAACATGGGAGCCTTGTCTCCCACCCGGAGCGAGACGTCCTGCGCCACGGCCTCAGGCGTTCCTGCGACTACGGTCAGCCCCGCCGCGAGCCCGAGGGCCAGGAGGCCGAAGTGCCGCGCGCCTGATTGGCGGCCTTCGAAATGTTGCATGGAGAACCTCCCTCGACTGCACGATTGGTTCGGAGTGCGGATCATGCCCGCTGGCCGGGTCTCCCGCAAGAGTGGCGTTCCGGCAGACGTGTTTGTGTGCCGCCCCCCGCCGTCCGCCGCGCGAACGAGGCGCCGGCGGTGCTATCCTGATTTTGATTCACTCCCGTTCCAGAGAAAGGTCTTCGACAACCCGTGACACTCGCCTTCCGCGCCCGCCTCGAGGCGGAGGTGCGCGAACTCGAGGAAGAACTGCATCTGCACCTTCCCAAACAGATCAAGGAAGCCCGCGAACACGGCGACCTCTCCGAAAACGCGGAGTACGAAGCGGCGAAGGAACGCCAGGCCTACGTGGCCGTCCGCCTCGCCCAACTCAAGGGGCGGCTTGCGGATCTGTCCATGGTGAGCATGGACAACATTCCGGCGGACCGGATTTCGCTCGGCAGCGAGGTCGTGGTCGTGGACCTCGACACCGACGAGGAGCTCCGGTACGAACTCGTGGTCAGCGAAGGGGTGGACCCCGCCGCGGGAAAGGTGTCCACCGGCTCCCCGATCGGCAGGGCGCTCATGGGGGCCCGGGTCGGAGATGAGGTGAGCGTGCACACGCCCGTCGGCGAGCGGGAGTTCGCGATTCGCGAACTCCGCACCATCCACGATCGGGATTCATCCTGAGCGTGCTCGGCCAGCGCAACTCCGCCCTCACCGCCGTAGGGCTCTGCCTCGCGGTCTCCGCCACCCCGTCGGGCGCGGTAGCCGCTCCGGACGTCCATCAGGTGGACGTCGTGGACATCATTCACTCCGTCTCGGCGCGGCGGGTGCTCACCACCATCTCGGCGGCGGAGGAGGCGGGCGCCGGGCTCGTCCTGGTCCGGCTCGACACACCGGGGGGCCTCGATACCGCGATGCGCGAGATCATCGAGGCGATCCTGAACAGCGCGGTCCCGGTCGCCGTCTTCGTGGGTCCTTCCGGCTCCCGGGCCGCGTCCGCGGGCTACCTGATCACCCTGGCCGCCGACATCTCGGGGATGGCGCCGGGGACCAACATGGGTGCGGCGACTCCCATCGCGGGGACCGGCGGCGAGATGCCCGAGACCCTGAGCCGAAAGGTCGAATCCGATGCCGCTGCCTATCTGCGGTCGATCGCCGAGCGCCGGGGGCGTGATGTCGCCCTTGCCGAGCAGGGCGTTACGGAGGCGCGAAGCTGGACGGCTACGGAGGCACTCGAGGCGGGTCTGATCGACCTCATGGCCGACAACACCGAGGAGTTCCTGGCGGCCATTCACGGGCGGGCGCTGACCCGGATCGATGGAACCGAGGTCACTCTCGACACCGCCGACGCGATCGTCGTGGAGACCGAGATGAGCTTCCGGGATCGGGCCCTGTCGGTGATCGCCAACCCCAATCTGGCGGTGATGCTCGGGATGATCGGCCTGCTTGGCCTCTATCTCGAGTTTTCGAACCCCGGCCTGCTGATCCCGGGCATTCTGGGAGGCATCGCGCTGTTGCTGGCCGCCTTCGGCCTCAACATCCTGCCCGTCAGCCTCCTCGGCGTACTGCTGCTGTTAGCCGGGATCGGTCTGCTCACCGCCGAAGCGCTCACGCCGTCGTTCGGCATAATGGGGCTATCGGGAACGGTTGCATTGGTGATTGGCCTTCTTTTCTTCTTCGAGGAGCAATCCTTGCCGACACCCGCGCTGAACTTGACCTGGGGACTCGTCCTTCCGTCCGTCCTGGTGTTCGCGTTACTGGTGTTCTTCCTGGGTCAACTGGTGGTTCGCTCTCAACGGCGTCCCGCCGTGACCGGAAGGGAAGGGATGGTCGGCCTGGTCGCCACCGTGCGCAGCGACATCCCGTCCAGCGGCGAAGGCAAGGTGTTCGTCCACGGCGAGTTCTGGGACGCCGTGGCCGCGGGCCCGGTGAACGCGGGCGAGCGCGTCAAGGTGCTCGCCGTGGAGGGGCTGACCCTCCGCGTCGAACCGGCTTCCCGACAACTGCCCGGTACTGTCAAGCAAGGAGCTGACTCATGACTTTCGGACTTCCCCTGGGAGCCCTGGTAGCCATCGCTTTCGCGGTCATCTTCGTTCTCAACTGGATCAAGGTGCTGAACGAATACGAGCGCGGGGTGGTCTTCCGTTTAGGCAAGCTGCTGCCCCGCCCCCGGGGTCCTGGCCTGGTGCTGGTCTTCGCTCCCATTGATCGGCTGGTGCGCATCAGCCTGCGGCTCGTGGCTTTCGACGTCCCGCCGCAGGACATCATCACCCGCGACAACGTGTCGGTGAAGGTGAACGCGGTGGTCTTCTTCCGGGTGGTGGACCCGACGAAAGCGGTCATCGAGGTGGAGGACTACCTGTATGCCACCTCGCAGCTCGCGCAGACCACGCTCCGCAGCGTCCTCGGTCAGGTGGAGCTGGACGACCTGCTCTCGCAGCGCGATCAACTGAACGTCACGTTGCAGGGCATCCTCGACAAGAGCACCGATCCCTGGGGCATCAAGGTGGCGTCGGTCGAGGTCAAGCACGTGGATCTTCCCGGCGAAATGACCCGGGCCCTGGCCCGCCAGGCCGAGGCGGAACGCGAGAAGCGGGCGAAGGTCATCCATGCGGAGGGCGAATTCCAGGCCTCGGCGCAACTCGCCAGAGCCGCCGAAGTGGTGGGCACGCACCCGCTGGGCGCCCAGCTTCGTTACCTGCAGACCCTGACCGAGATCGCCACCGAGAAGAACTCGACCATCATCTTCCCCCTGCCGCTCGATCTGGTGAAGCCTTTCCTCGAGCGGTCCTCGGGGAAGGATTCCGCGAAGGACTGACCCCCTACGGTTCCCTTCCGCCCGCGGCGAAAGCGCCCCGCACAGGGGTGCCTTCGTTCAATTCCGGGGGCGTTCCGCACCCCCCACTGTGTGTGGTGCTTGCACCACAGGTTGTTCAAGTATCACTTTAGAAATTCTCCGTAACTTCTGTTACTGTCGTAGCAAGGGTGCGGGGAGACGCTGCCGAGGGAGTGTCCTGGCGCCCTGTTCTCCCAGGAGGTTTCCATGCACGGCCACCACGACAGCGATCACTACGACGTCCAATTCACCACGCGGCAGCTCGTCCTGTTGTTCGGCCTGCTCATCGTGATCGTGGTGGGCGTCTTCGTCGGGGGGATCGTCATCGGCCGCGGAATGGTCCCCGGCGCGGCGGAGGCGATGACGGCCCGCCGGGCGAGTCCGGCTCCGGTTCCGCCGCCGTCGGAGGCCGCCGCTGTCCCCGAGGCGCCGAAGGAAGATGCGCTTCGCCTGCCGATCCGTTCCGAGCCGGCGCCGGCTTCCCCCGCCGTGAGCAGAACCGCGAGCAGAACTGCCAGCCCCGCCCCGGCGCCTGAGCGGTCGGCCCCGGTTCGGCCGGATCCGTCTCCGGCCCCGACCCCGGCGGCCCGTCCCGCCACCCGGCCGGCTCCAGCTCCCCGGCCGGCTGCCCGCACGGCTTCCACGAGCCCCGAGCAACTCGCGAACCGGTCGCTCGCGGCGGCCAGGCCGCGCGCTGCGAACAACCCGGCGCCTGCCGGAGCCTCCGACCGGCCGAAGCCGGCCGCGACGGGCAAGTTCACGATTCAGGTGGCGGCCTTCCGCGAGCGGGCGGCGGCCGAGCGCATGTTGCAACAGCTCGCCGCGCGGGGAATCGAGGGGTACCTGGAGGGAACTCCAGCCGGGATCTTCCGGGTGCGGGTCGGACAGTTCGAGAGCCGCGAGGCGGCCCGGACGCTGGCGGCGCGGCTGGAGAGCGAGCAGTTTGCGACGCTGGTCACGAGCCGCTAGCGAGCGTCCACGGGTCTCCGGGCCTCCGTGTGCCCGGAGCCGCCCGCCGGCTAGAATTCAAGAAATTCCGCTGGCGGAGAACCACTCATGAGTCAGGAACTGCTCGACCGTTACGAGGCCCTGTGCGGCCGCGCCGTGGTGGCCCGGGGGTTTCTTTGACCCCGATCGCCTGACCGAAGAGATCGTCCAGCTTGACGAGCGCCTGAGTGATCCCGCCGCATGGTCGGCTTCGGGCGATGGGGAGGCGCTGTCCCGGCGCCGGGCGAGTGTGCTCGCGGAACTGGAGCGGAGCGCCACGTTCGAACGATCGGTGGAGGAGGTCGAGACGCTCGCGGAGTGGATTCAGGAGGGTGAGGACGTCGCGGAGGACTTCCGGGAGCACCTCGACCGCCTCGAAAGGCTGCTCGACGAATTCGAACTGCAGCGGTTGTTCGCCGGCGAACACGATGCCGAGGACGCGATCGTCACCATCAATCCCGGCGCCGGGGGCACCGACGCTCAGGACTGGGCCGAGATGCTCCTCGGCATGTACATCCGCTGGGCGAAGGGCCGCGGACTCGAAATCGAGCTTCTGGATCGCCAGCCGGGAGAGGAAGCAGGCATCAAGGGCGCCACGTTCGAGGTCAAGGGCGATCATGCGTACGGTCGGCTTCGCGTCGAGTCGGGCGTCCACCGGCTCGTCCGGATGTCCCCCTTCGACACCCAGCATCGCCGCCACACCTCTTTCGCTTCGGTAGCCGCTTTTCCTGACCTCGACGACCGGATCGAGATCGAGGTGGACGAGAACGACCTTCGCATCGACACCTTTCGGGCGAGCGGGAAGGGCGGCCAGCACGTGAACGTCACCGATTCGGCCGTCCGCATCACCCACCTGCCCACGGGGATCGTGGTTTCCTGCCAGAACGAAAGGTCGCAGCACCGCAACCGCGACAGCGCCATGAAGGTCCTGCGCGCCCGGCTCTTCGACCGCGCGGTCCGCGAGCGGAAGGCCAGGGAGGAAGCCCAGAAAGAGAGCCTCGGGGACAACACCTGGGGCAATCAGATCCGGTCCTACGTGTTCCAGCCCTACCGGATGGTGAAGGACCACCGGACGAACCACCAGGTGGGGGATGTGGACCGGGTGATGAACGGCGATCTCGACGGCTTCATCAAGGCGGGACTGACCATGGCAGCGCGGGCCAGCGGGTAGTCAGGACAGCGCTGCCCCGGTTTGCCACCGGCGAACCTACAATCTCCCCATGCGCACTCTCCTCGGTTCCGGTTTGCTGTTCTCCTTCGCCCTGTTCGCCGCTGCCGGGTGTAGCAGCGGTCCCGCTCCCTTCGATGAGGCGGCTTGGAAGGCGTCGGAGGAGACCCATCGCGCGGAGGTCGAGGCGGAACTCACCTCCGACGGGAGCTGGCTCACGGTGGCCGGCCTCCACTTCCTCACGGTTGGTGAGCATGTCGTCGGCAGCGGAGAAAGCGCCGATCTCCGGTTGCCTGGCCGGTTTCCCGAGGTGGCCGTGACCGTTGCCTGGTCGGCGGACGGCAAGGCGTTCGCCCGGGTGGCCGAAGGGGTCGAAGCGACCGTGGGCGGGGAACCTTTCACCGAAGGCGAACTCGTGCGCGGCGAGGGCGGCGCCGTGCACCTCGATGACCGGACTCGGTTCTGGCTGCACACGAGCGGGGAGCGCCGGGCGCTCCGCCTCCGCAATCTGGACCATCCCCTCCGCACGAATTTCACCGGGCGGGAGTGGTTTCCGCTCGACGCCCGATTCCGGGTTGTTGCCGATTTCGAACGGTACGCGGAGCGGCGTTACGTCGAAGCGATCAACATCCGGGGAGACATCGAGAAGTACGAGTCGGATGGCGAGGCGGTCTTCGACTGGGAAGGCCAGGAAATCCGGATGCAGGCGTTCAACCGGAGAAACGGCGATCTGTTCTTCGTGTTCTCCGATGGCACGAGCGGGGTGGAGACCTACCCCTCGGCCCGCTTCCTCGAGGTGCCGCCGCCGCAGGACGGACGCGCGGTCGTGGACTTCAACCGCGCGGAGAATCCCCCCTGCGGCTTCAACGCGTTCACCACCTGCCCGACGCCGCCGTCGCAGAATCGCCTCTCCATCCGGGTGGAGGCCGGCGAGTTGCGCTATCACCCCGGCATGGCGCCGACCGATTGACGGCTCGCAACGCGATCTGATCCGTTGGGCGTAGGTATCTCGGTCGTCCTCGACCGCGAGGTCGAGGGTGTGAACCCCGACGACTTCGAGGGCAGGGCGCTCAACCAGGCTCGCTGGGAACTCTCGGAGGCGGCTGAAGAGGCGGGCCTCCAGCCGCTCGACGAATTCGTCAGCATGAGCCCCGAGGAGTCCGAGATCCTGGCCTCGGACCTGAATTTCGATTCGGACGTGGACGCGGTGACTCCGGCGGGATGGTTTGACGCGCGTGTCGGGCTCCGGCTGGTCCAGACGCTGCTCGGAACCGTCGCCGAGGATCCTGACGCCTTTCCCGGGGAGGAGACCCTGCTGACGGAACTCGCCGACCTCGAGACGGTCCTCTCCGCCGCCGTGCGCGCCGGGGCGCGCTTCCGTCTGTCGGTCGCCTACTGACTGGGCGGTTGCGCGTCCGTTCCGGTCAGGTCCGGTTCTCGCGTTCGATCAGCTTTCGATGTGGGCGAGGTGGTGCCGGCCGTGCCACGCGTACACGCCGACGGCGCGAGCCAGCGTGTCTTCGCCCGACTCCGGGTTCACGCTGCTGAGGTTTGATGACCGGGCGGTCCTCGGTCAGGGCCCAGCGGAACCTCAGGAGGCAGTTCAGGTGGCTGTCGGGCAGGTGATGGATCACCTGGCGGACGATCCAGCCGGGGCGGTACGGGGTGTCCCGTTGCGCGTCGCTGAGGGGGGTCGCCGTGCGGCGCAGGTCGCCGGGCAGGGCGAGGTCGGCAGCCCAGGTGCTGACGTGGCCCTCGGTGATCGCGCCGGGGTCGGCGAACTTGCCGATCGGAAACGAAGGTCGGTGCTGTCCGAGCCCATGGGATCAGGCGGGACGGACGCTGAACCTCGCCGTCAGCCAGGTAATGAGTCCACCGAGCAGGGTGGTCCAGAACACGAGCCAGAAAAGAACCTGCGGGACAAACCCGCCCCAGAACCACTGGCCCATCAGCCCCATCGTCGCCTCCATGTCCGGCGGATAGGCGTCGTAGTGGGTGCCCCAGTCGCCCAGGGTGGCGAGCAGCATGATCAGGATGACCGGGATCCGCGCCCCGAGCCCGTAGACGAAGTTCGTCCGGAGCGCGGCGACGAATCCGGTTTCCCCGGTGCTCGCGTGCCGCCTGCCGAACCAGACCGCGAAGATGGGCGAAAGCCACACGATCCCGATGATGGCGCCGGCGCCTCCGGCCTCCCGGTTCACGAGGACGTCGGGCAGCCCGCCGAGCGCGCCCAGGAGGCGGAACGCGGTGACCGCGAGCGTAATGAGGACCGGGGTGCGGACGAGCGCCCAGGCGGAAGAAAGGGAAGTCGGCATCGAAGAGGCTCCGTTCTCCGGAGTGACCTCCGGACCGATCAGCATCCGCCAGGGTGGGCGGGTCTAGAAAAGAGACGGGATTCTGGCAGATTCCAGATCCTTTTCGATCCAATAGGTTGAATCTATCAACCAACAGGGTAAGTCTATCACTAAGACAATGAAGAATCAGCTACTTACACTTGTGGGGTAATTCTCAGTTTCAAAACAAGAACCGGTGACCGGCGTTGAAGCAGTAGCGCCAGGTTCGGTAGAGTGACCTCGTGTCGGATCCGCGAACTTCGCTCACTCCAGCCCGGCGTACCCTCGCCCTACAGCTCCAACGGGGGTTGGACATCAACCACAAGTCGGCCCTGTTCCTTCTACGACGCACCTTTCTGGCTGTCGAGGGGGCCGAGGGGAAACGGCTTGCCTTCTGGGCAGCGGGAACGTAGGTCGGGAGGCCAAGACAAGCCATGGCCCTGGCTCTTCGATCCGAGCGCGACGTAGAAACCAAGTTGCTCAGTCCGCTGTTCCATGAGGTACTGGAGTACCCCGAGGACAGTCTGCATTGGGACGAGCCCGTCTCGGTCACGCTCGGTCGAGAGAGGAAGATCAAGAAGGCAGATCTCGTCGCGTATCACGAAGGAAGGGCTGTCGTTACGGTCGAGGCCAAAAGCCCTCGGGAGGCTGTCCAGTCCGGCATAGGGCAAGTGGATTCCTACGCCTTTGCCCTCCAGACTCCGTACAGCGTCGTAACCAATGGCCGTCAGTTCCTCCTGCGCGGCTATTACTCTTTCAACAGCCGCATCAACGTCGTGCAGGAATCCGTGCGCCGGCTCCAGATGGGACGTTGGCGCAGGGTCGGAAACCTGATCGGATTCAATCAGGTCATCCAGACGCTGCGGGAGAAGGCCGAGCCCTTGGCAGTCCCGGATCCGCAGAAAATCAAGGACTTCCGGCGGTTCTTCCGTCGCATCCACAGCGAAATCAGAGATAGGGACAGACTCGACCCCGGCGCTGCGTTCGATGAATTGAGCAAGTTGTTGTTTCTCAAGGCAGCAGAGGAAGACTGGCTTACTGCCAACTCTGCCCGGCCCGTGTTGACGCCCGAGAAGATTGAGGAGTGGGAACAAGCCGGCGATGCCCGCGCTCTCATCGATCGTTGGTTCCAGAAGGCTGTCGAGGACTTCTACGCGGATGTATTTGAGGAGAACCCCCGCGTTCGGCTCAAGCCTGAAACGCTCAAGCGGGTTCTCGTGATGATGCGCCCTTTCCAGATCCGAGATGGCGATGTCGACGTGAAGGGGCGAGCCTTTGAGGAGTTCCTTCCCTCACAGTTGCGCGGCAAGGCCCTAGGTCAGTACTTCACACCGCGCCGTGTCGTGGACTTCATGGTCGAAATGGCAGGGGTATCGATCAAGGACATTGTGGTCGATTTCAGCTGTGGCTCAGGTGGCTTTCTCATCAAGGCGTTCGAGACGATGCAGTCCCGCGTCGAGCAACTGCCCGCTGGCATCGTCTCCCGGATGGGGACCACACGCGACGGGATTATGGAGGCGATCCGTTCCGATCAATTGCACGGAATCGACGCCGAGCCTCGCGCCGCCAAGACGGCGAAGATGAACATGCTCATGTGGGGTGACGGTCGCCGCGTCGTTCGCGGTAACGGGCTAGATGTCGTGGACTACGAAGGGAGGCCCTACACGCCCGCCGAGTACGACCCCGCGCTACAGGACTCGGGATGCACACTGATCCTCGCCAACCCTCCGTTCGGAAGCAACGAGAAGAATAGGGAAATCCTGGAGCGGTACACCCTCGGAGCCCAGGAGAGGGAGCGAAAGAAGGAACGCACAGAGATCTTGTTCTTGGAGAAGGGGCTTCGCCTGCTGCGTCCTGAGGGACGCATGTTGATCGTGCTGCCTCAGGGCATCTTCCAGACGATCAGCGATCAACGCGTCCGTGACTTCCTGCACAGCGAGTGCGCGATTCGAGCAATCGTGAGCCTGCCCACCCACACGTTCGTCCAGTCAGGTGTCCAGACGGTGAACGCCTGCGTGGTGTACCTGCAAAAGTTCACCGCCGAAAAGAAAGCGCTGTACGAAGAAAAAACCGCGGACCTGTCGCCAGAGGAGGTCCGGCTCATGCTCCGCACTGACCCCGATTTCGACTACTCGATCTTCATGGGTACGGCAGAGTTCATCGGTTTCGAGCCGAGCGGCAGGGCCATCGTCAAGCCCAAGGAGAAGACGGACCTCGACCTCCTGCTTGAAGACTTCGAGAATCAAGCCGACCTCGCGGCACCGGAGGTTGATCTGTTTGCGGTGGCGGCAGAGCACTACGCGGACAAGTCACACAAGCGGAGCGAGCAGACTGTTCGAGGTACGACACGCGGCCTCAAGACAGCGTTCACCGTCAAGCTGAGCGAGACCGAAGACCGCCTAGACCCTTCGTTCTATCTTTTCCGCCAGCGCTCGGCCGATCTTATGGAGTCGATGGAGCCGCTTGCGGACAGCGTGGTCGAGTCGGGGGTGAAGTTCCATCCCGCAACCGACGAAGAGCGGGATCGGGAGTACCGCGTCCTCTCGGTCGGCAAAGATGGCGTGACCGAGAACGAGACTCGTAGCGGTTGGGACTTCAAGGACAACTACCGCTATCAGCGCGTCGAGACAGGGGACATCGTCTACAACCCGAGCCGCGTCAACATCGGAAGCATCGGAGTCGTTCCCGAGCGCTTTTCGGGCGATCTCGTCAGCCCCGAATACATCATCCTTCGGTCGAATCGCCTAGCCCCGACGTTCTTAGTGGATCTGCTTCGTTCGCCGTTCTACCGCATGTACATCAACGTCATCACGACCGGCAGCATCCGCAATCGGCTCTACTTCCGTGACGTACGAACTCTCCGAGTCCCGGACGTGCCCGAAGGAGCGCAGCGAGACATTAGCGAGCGCGGTAGGCGGATCAAGTTCATCATGGACGCCGCGCGGAGACGCGCTGCTGCCGAGGTCGGATCTGCTGTTGCCGAGTGTCACTCCCTAGTGGCCCCGACACGGATTGCGCCCCCCGAGCCCTCCGTTGATCAGGTCTTCCGTGGTCTGGCGGCTTCCTGGCGCGAGCAGGCTTCTTTGTCTTCTTCGGTCGCTAAGATCGCCGCCCACCCAGCCTACCAGCAGATCATCGGTATGGGCGAGGATGTTGTTCCTCTCATCCTGAGCGATCTGGCGCAGAATGGCTCCGATCATTGGTTCTGGGCTTTGGCGGCAATCACGCGAGAAAACCCGATTACAGACGGAATGGCCGGTGACATGGAACAGATGACGGAGGCTTGGTTGACATGGGGCACAAGAAAAGGTTATCCAATCATATCGGCGACGAAAACACCGCACGCTTCCCGAAGCTAGAACGTTCCAACTACGACGTCACGAGCCCAGAGGACACGCGCTACAACTGCATTGCCTACGCCGCCGGCGACGATCAGCGGTGGTGGGAACCCGTGGCGTTCCCGTCCCCTGGGTACTACTGGCCAGAAGGCGCAGATCGAGGGGCCGGGCTGGATGCGCTCGTGAGTTGCTATGAACGGTGCGGCTTCGAGGTCTGCGACAACGCCGAGCCCGAGGAGGGCTACACCAAGATTGCTCTGTACGCAGACGAAGACGGCTCGTGGACCCACGCGGCGCGACAGGTGAAAGGCGGGGAGTGGACGAGCAAGCTGGGTCAGAGCGTGGACATCCGCCACAGGACTCCTGCATGCGTGAGCGGCCCAGTGTACGGTGAAGCACAGGTCTTCATGCGAAAGAAGCCATGAAAGAGGAATCTGCCAAAAGGAGTTTGTGCTCTGGTGTGAGCACCCAGACAGATCTTGCCGGTGATTGTCCGATGGGACCGCGCTAGGTCCGGAACGCCAATCTCGTGGCGATTCTCTACCTGGGGCCGTTACGGGTCCGAGCCAGTTCCGGCAGCCGCGGTGCTTACAAACACCGGAGCGTGTCAAGCGGACTCGGAAGGCGGACAGAAATGGGTGCTGACTCGACTTTCGTCCGCGGTGTCGGGCGAACTCCGCGGCTCCGCGATCAGTGGGCGTCGCTTCTCCAAAAGATGGAAGCACTAGAGAGCGACCTCGAAGCAAAACCTCAGCCAAAACCGACGCCGCGTATGTGCCAGTTGTTGATTGAGGCGGAGGACCATCGATTCGCCTTACATCCGGGGGTTGATCCTCTCGCCCTCTGCCGTGCTTTCTGGCGGACCTACCTTCGGGGCTCGCGTCAAGGCGGATCAACGATTGCGATGCAACTCGTAAGGACCCTAACGGGACGAAGGGAACGGACATGGCAGCGTAAGACTGCCGAAATCCTACTAGCGGTGAAGCTAACGGCCATCGTTCCGAGAGCTCGTATCCCAATCTACTATTTGTGGGTGGCGTACTACGGTTGGGACATGGAGGGCTTTCCGCGTGTGTGTTCCCGTTTGGGCTTAAATCCTTCAACTTCCACGCTGGAGGAGGATGCCCAGTTGATCGCTCGCCTAAAGTACCCTCAACCTCGGTATCCTGACTTAAGCCAAATCAACCGGATCCGATCGAGAGGACATCATATCGCGGCTCTGGCTGTGCGTCGTAAGACCGTTGCGCCGCTGGTCCTGCACGGAGAAGAACAGTGCGCCCTTTCCCGATAGCGGAGTCCCTTCTCAATCTTCACGAGCCCTATCCTTCCGCACACTCTGTAGTTGAAGCTGCTGCCGACGGAATGGCCGTGCGCATGGCTCTCGCCCAGCTCTGGATAACGGAAGGGATTCCATATGCCTTCAGAGACCGTCCGGGAATATACGCGTCAATGCGTGCTTGGCTGGCGGGTGAGCTGGAGGTGCACCCCAAGGAAATCAGCCTTACAGGTAGCGCAAGACTCGGTGAGTCGTTGACTCCCCAGCACCGCGGTACTCCTTTTGGACCGGAGTCCGACCTGGACCTCTTTCTCGTCTCCTCGAATTTCTTTGCTCGAATCGAGGGGGATTTCCTTCGTTGGAGTAACGAATATCGCTGCGGCGCGGTCACGCCTCGTAACCAACAGGAAGCGAAGTATTGGCACGACCATCAAAAGCGCGGCCCCAAGATTATTCGGCGGGGCTTCCTCGACGCGTGGATGATCCCCCCTTGGAACCAGTACGAGATCGGACAACGCGTGGCGAACACGATGTGGCTATTGCGCCAGAAGCTTGCAGCTACACCGTCTGGGCCGGTCGTCAAGAAGGCGTCGCTGCGAGTCTACCGAGACATGAAGAGCCTTATCGACCAAATATCGCTTAGCCTCTACTGTGCGACCGTTGACGACGGACAGACACTTCGACGCGATGACCGGCGGGCGGTCGCAGAGACTCGCAATACATAGCGGCCCCGTAGGTAGTCATAGTCCTTACCGTCTTCATACAGATCACAAAGATGATCCGCAAACTGCCGTCCGCCAATCCTCCTGTAGTTGATGCCTTGGCGTTCGCACCATTCCTTTAGGCGTTTCAGACGCCGTCTATACACCTTCCAGGTGGATTCTTGGATAGACCTCTTGCGACGTGTTCCTCCCTGAATAGCCGCCCGGTCCAACATGATTCTCTTTGCACGCTTGCCCTGAGTATGGGACACGATTTTTGCTCCTGTCAATCGAAATTCAATGTTTCGTATCTGGAGCAAAAGGGACCTGAAATCTGGCAGACTTTGTTCCCTTCCCAAGGAGAAAACTCGATGCTTCGTTCGCTGTCTGGGCTGGTTGCCGCTTCCCTGCTGGTGGCGGCCCTGCCGCTTGCCGGCTGCGGGTCCGGGGCCCGCTTTGACGAGGACAACCTCCTCGCGCATATCGCCACGCTGTCCTCGGACGAGTTCGGCGGACGGGCGCCCGCCTCTCCCGGAGAGGAGAAGACCGTCGCGTATCTGACCGGCGCCTTCGAGGAACTCGGACTCGAGCCGGGCAACCCGGACGGAACCTGGGTCCAGGCGGTGCCCCTCGTGGGTTCGACCGCCATCACGATGCAGGGCTCTGCGGATCCCGGCGGCGACTGGGAGCCGGCGGTGGACTTCGTCGCCTGGACGAAGCGGGTCGTGCCCGAGGTCAGCGCCTCCGGGGAGCTGCTCTTCGTGGGTTACGGAGTCCAGGCGCCCGAATACGGCTGGGACGACTTCGGGGACACCGACCTCGCCGGCAAGATCCTGGTGGCGCTGGTGAACGACCCGCCGGGGGAGCACCACTTCGGTGGCGACGCGATGACCTACTACGGCCGCTGGACCTACAAGTTCGAAAAGGCGGCCGCCATGGGCGCGCTCGGCGCGCTGATCGTCCACGAGACCGGTCCTGCCGGCTATCCGTGGGAGGTGGTGAGCGGCTCCTGGACGGGCGAGCAGTTCGATCTGAGGACGCCCGGCGGCAACATGGACCGGCTGGAGGTCGAGGGTTGGATCTCCCGGGAGCAGGCGGTCTCGCTCTTCGGCGACGCCGGGCTGGATTTCGAAGTGGCCCGCCGGGCCGCCACTTTCCCGGACTTCACCCCGATACCGCTCGGAATCACCGCGAGCTTCGCGCTCGAGACGTCGCACCGTGAGATCGACTCGAACAACGTGGTGGCGCGCATTCCCGGCAGCGAAGCGACCGGCGAGACGGTGATCTACACCGCGCATTGGGATCACCTGGGCACGGCGCTCGGGATGGAGGGCGACAACATCTATAACGGCGCCTTCGACAACGCCACCGGCACCACCGGCCTGCTGGCGCTGGCGGAGGCCTTCGCCGCCGGGGGAGCGCCGCGCCGCAGTGTGCTGTTCCTCGCGGTAACGGCGGAGGAGCAGGGGCTGCTCGGATCCCGCCACTACGCCGAGAACCCGCTCTATCCGGCCGCGGACACGGTGGCGGCCCTCAACATGGACGGCATGAACGTCTGGGGCCGGACGACCGACATCACGGTCGTCGGCCTCGGGCAGTCGGAACTGGATGACATCGCCGCGGCGGTCGCCGCGGAGAGCGGGCGCGTTCTGACCCCGGATCCCGAACCGGAGAAGGGCTTCTACTACCGCTCCGACCACTTCGAGTTCGCCAAGGTCGGCATCCCGGCCTTCTATCCGGACGGCGGGGTGGACTTCATCGGCAAACCCCCGGGTTTCGGCATGGAGGCGCGGGCCACCTACGTTGCCGAGGCGTACCACAAGCCCGGGGACGAGGTGGAGGACTGGTACGACCTCTCCGGCATGGTGGACGACCTCGAGTTCCTCTACCGGATGGGCCGCCGCCTCGCCGACTCGGCGGACTGGCCCGAATGGAGCGCGACGAGCGAATTCCGCGCCGCGCGGGAGGCCTCCCGGCCCTAGGGAACGCTGCTCTCCAGGTCCGCGGAAACGGCCTGGCACGCCGGCCTCGAGGCCGGCACGGCGGGCCGGAGGGTTCGCCGTCGCGCCGCCTGACGGGACGTTGAGGAAAAGCGCTGACCGAGATCGGACCGTCCTGAGCGGTCTGGAACTCAGGCCCGCTGAGCCCGCTTCCTCCACCAGTCGCTCACCAGGAACGGCGACAGCACCACGAAGAACATGGTGAGGCCGACGACCGCGAGGATCGGCAGGTACCACGGCCAGGGCGCCGCGAAGAAGGGCGAGACGGTGCCGGGCGGCGCCGCCGACAGCCACATGAAGTTCGAGCCGAGCAGGTAGTTGACGGCGGCCACGAAAGCGGCGAACGCGCAGAGATAGCCGAAAGCGCGGAACATTCCGCGGAGCGTCGGCCGCATCCCGAGGCCCCAGGTGGCGAAGAGCACTCCCGTGACGATGCCCGAGTGAGCGATGAAGTACTGGAAGAAGCGGTACTGGGGAAAGTCCACCGCGAGTCCACCCGGCGTGAGCACCGCGTTCGCGGCCCCGACGAGGCCCCAGAAGTAGACGATCTCGAACGTCTTCTCGCTGCGGAAGAGGAGCGTCCAGACGGTCAGCAGCACCGCCACCCCGCAGACGTGGAGGGGCATGTGGTTCCGGACCCAGCCGTCGAGCCCGATCTGGGTGATCCGCACCGTCCAGTAGGTGAACTCGTTCGCGAGCAGCACTCCGGCGAGGAGGCACGCGATCACCGCCGGAGCGCGGCCGTCCAGCCGCCGTCCGACCGCCGCGAGCGCGAGGGGGACGGCGAGCGTCAGCGCCATCGCCGTCAGGTGCGGCGTCCCGAAGGTCTCGAAACCGGTGAGGCCGGTCATGCGGAGAAAGATGGCCGGCCCCGCCCGCCCGTGGCCAGTCCCGGTGGCCGGTTCATCTGGCGATCTCGAGTTCCGTGTGGCGGGCGAGCACGTCGAAGTCTCCGTCGCGATGGAGAACGGGCGCTCCGGAGCGGATAGCGACGGCGGCGATGAGGCAATCCATCAGGCGACGCACCGTTTCCCCTTCCTGCCGGCAGCGACGGAAGAGGGCCGCCGCTTCCTCGAAGTGGGCGGGATCGGTGGGAAGGAGGGTGGCTCGCGCCAAGAGCCGGCGCAGCGAATGAAGGTGGAGCTCGTCACGGGCGCCGGCCAATACCTCCATGCGGATTGGATCGCACACTGCGATCTCGTCGTCCAGCAAGTCGTCCACCCGCGCGCACACCATGGAGCCCGTGTCGCGCAGGAACTCGACCCACGCGGAGGTGTCGATCAGGACCACGTTTCGCGCCGCTGCCGCATCTCCTGCAGATCGCCGACCCAGCCGGAACCGCGAAGTCTTCGGGCTTCGTCAGGGCGCAGTGGTTCGGCGGCGAGCAGCCGCAGCGCCAGGTTCACCGCCTGGCGCTTGGAGCTCAGGCCGTAGCGGCGCATGACGGTGGCGCAGGCCTCGTTGTCGATGTCCACGTTGGTGCGTGACATACACCTACCATACACCAAACGACCGCTGACGAGCCCCGGTTGGGACACCTCGAAGCTGCCCGCTACTCGGACCGGAGCGCGCCCCAGGGCTCCCGCCGGGCGGCGACGACCGCCGGGTAGATGCCGAAGACCACGCCCACCGAGACCGAGAAGAGGAACGCCACCGCGAACGCCAGCAGAGGCGGCGCTCCCAGCGGCAGCGAGGGGGCGAACGCCGGTGCGAGCAGGCGGAGCGCCGCGCCGATGCCGGCCCCGACCACGCCGCCCGCGAGGGAGAGCAGCACCGCCTCGATAAGGAACTGGGCGACGAGCTGCGCGTGCCCGGCGCCGATCGCCTTTCGGATGCCGATCTCGCGGCTCCGCTCGCGCACCACCACCAGCATCACGTTCATCACCCCGATCCCCCCCGCCAGCAGGCTGATGGCGGCGAGCGCGATGCCCACGGTGACAACCGCGACCATCACCCCGCGCACCGAAGTCAGGAGCGCATCGAGCGAGAGGATCTGGAAGTCGTCTTCGGCGGCGTCCGGGAGGCCGCGCGCCCGCCGCAGTCCCTCGCGGAGCTGTTCCTCGGCAAGTTCCACTTCTTCGAGCGAGCGGGCGCGGTAGTTGAGCTGGACCGGGGTGGCGCGCCCCTGTCCGAAGCGGTCTTCCGCCGTGGTCACCGGGATGAGCACCGTTTCGTTCGGCTCGCCCTGCGAGAGGAGTCCCCGCTCCTGTTCCGCGAGTTCCCCGACGACGGTGAAGAGGACGCCGTCAAGCAGCAGCCGCCTGCCGACCGGATCGGACGCCCCCCCGAGTTCCTCCATGACGGCGGACCCCACGACGGCGGCCCGCGTGCGGCGCTGCATGTCCTCGCGGTTGAGGAACCGGCCGCGGGCGAGCGTCTTGCCGTGCACCTCGAGGTGGAGCGGCCCCACCCCGTTCGTGGCGAGCTCGATCTCCTCGTCGCCGAACGCCACCGTGGGGCGCAGGCTCAGCACCGGATCGAAGGCCGCCACCGCCGACGCCTCGCGGAACGCCGCTTCCCCTTCGGCGACGGTGAGGAACGACCGGCGCCGGGTCACGTCGTCCCGCGGCGGCGACCACATCACCATGATGTACCCCGCGCCGAGGTCGCCGAATTCGTTCGCGACCGATTCGGTCAGGCCGTCCGCCACCGAGGCGACCGCGACCACGGACGCGATCCCGATGGCCACCCCGAGGGTGCTGAGGCCCGACCGGAGTGGGTTGCGGCGGATGGAGGAGACCCCCATCCGCAGGTTCTCGCGGATCACCGCCCCGCGTTGCCGTCCGATCGGCCGTCCACCTCCCGCGCCACGATCTCATCCCCGTCCGCGAGGGTGCGGAGGACGAGCGACGGGCCGACCACGACCGTTTCGCCGGCGGTGAGGCCCTCGGTGATCTCGACTTCCAGCAGATCGGACAGCCCGGTGGTGACCCGGCGTTCCTCGACCTTGCCGTCCCGGACCACGAACGCGACCTGCCAGCCGCCCGCGGAGTCGTTCCCCTCGCCGCCGCCCCCGCCCGCGCGGGGGGTGCTGCTCCCGCTGACGTCCGTCTCCCCGCCGCCCATCCGGATGGCGAAGAAGCGCGTCTCTTCGGCGCCCTCCGGGAAACGGCGGCGGAGCGCCCCGATGGGGACGGCGAGCGCGTCGGCCCGCCGGTCGGTTTCGATCCGCACCTGCGCGCTCATGGACGGCCGGACCGGGGGCGGCGGGTCAAGAAGCCGGATGCGCGCCAGGAACTCGGCGCCCGGGGCGGCGCCCCCGAACCGCGCGGTCTCGTCGCGCTGGCCGACCCGCTGGATCTCGACGACCTCGCCGGCCAGCACGGCCTCGCCGAGCGCGGTGAGCGTGACCTCGACCGGCTGTCCCTCCTGGACCTCGACGACATCCACCTCGGGCACGTCCGCCTCGACGAGGAGTTGGTCGTCGGTTCCGAGCGTCATGATCTTCGACCCGGGCAGGTTCTGGCTGCTGGCGACGACGAGCTCCCCGGGCTCGAGTTCGACCGAGAGCACTGTCCCCCGCATCGGGGAACGGACGACGGTCTTCGAGAGGTCCTCCTCGGCGCGGTGGAGCGCCGAACGAACCCGGTCGATATTCTGGCTGGCGCGCTCGCGGCCGTTGGCGGCCCGGTCGAGCGCGACCCGGGTCTCCTCCACCCGGCGGGCACTCACCACCCCCTCCGCGTGGAGTTCGCGGGCGCGCGCGTGTTCGCGCTCGGCGTCCTCCTCCTCGATCACGGCGCCCGCGAGCGCGGTTTCCGCCTCCCGGACCACCGCCCGCTGCTCCTCGACGATCGGCCGCTGGGTCGCGTCGTCAATGCGCGCCACGATCTGGCCCGGTTCCACCGGGTCGCCGGGGCGGACCGCGACTTCGAGGAGCCGGCCCACCACCTCCGCCGAGATGTCCACGCTCTCGCCGGGGCGCACCACCCCGGAGGCGTCCACCGTAGCCACGAAATCGCGCGGCGAGACGGTCCGCGTCTCGACCCGAGGCCGCTCGTCCGCGGGTTCCACGCTGAGGACCACCAGCACGGCGGCAGCGCTAAGGACGGCGACGGCGAGGAGCAGCTTCTTCGTCACGACGGCGTCTTCGGCGAGGTATCAGGCCGGTGCGGCCCCGACCTGGAAGCCGACAACGCCCGCGAGCAGCGCCACCCCGACCGCCACGGCGGTGACGAGCGCCCAGAGCCCGAGGGCGACCGCGAAGGAGCGCCGACGGCTGACTCCCACCGTGATCGCGAAACCGACCGTGACGAGCGCCAGTTCCCAGGCGAGGAAGAGATCCACCCGCGAGGCGAGCGCCGCCGCCGCGCCTTCGAGGCCCGGGAGCACTGCCGCGAGATGCGCCCGGAGGGGCTCGGCGGCGCGCTCCGGGGCCATGGGGTGGGAGAGCCCGACGACGAGGCAGGTGAGCACGGTGGAAACCGCAGCAGGGGGCCAGCCCGCGTGCGCCACCGTGGAGAGGATCACGCGGAAGCTGCCCGGCGAGCCCAGAATGCCGAAGAGCAGCAGGAAGAAACCCGCGGCGGCGAGCGGCGCGACGGCGCCGCCGATCCCCCCGAGCACCGGCGCAAAGTTCCGCGACAGCCGGAGCGCCCCGCGCGTGGCCTCGAAGGCGCGCTCGCGGTCCGCGTCCGACATGTTCCGCGAGAAGGTTCCGGGCATGCCCTCGGTCTGCTGTTCGTACTCGTACTGCGCGATGGCGTCGAGGTCCGCAGCGCGGCTGATGGCAGTCGCCTGGATGGCCCCCGCCAACGCGAGCGCGATCAGCGCGGCGGCGATTCCCGGCGAGTGCGCGAGTTCCGCGAAGGCCCGGCCGGGCGAGAAGAACATCGCGCCCAGCCGGGCGAACTGGCTTCTCGACTCCTGAGAGCGAGGCGAGCGGTGCGCCCGGCGGTCCATGGTGCCGGGTGGTTCCATCAATACTCAGCCTCCCCCGAGGATAACGCCAGTGCAACGGGAATGGCTCCTTGCCGCCGGTTTCGCAGGCTACTACCGCCGCCGGGGCCGCGCGGGGTGTCGGCAGCGCTACGGCCCGAAGAGGTGCCGTTCCGGGGGGCTCGCGGGACCGCGTTCATTCGCGGTTTGGGGCCCGTGGCACGCGACGGACGCCCTAGGGCCGGTCGCGGGACATCAGGTAGGCGTGGACCTGCCGGATCTCCTCTGCCGACAGCACCTCGCTGAACGCGGGCATGTTGTTCTCCTCGACCCCATCGGCCACGACTTCGAAGAAGCGGCGATGCGTCAGCCGGCTCCGGAAGACGTTCTCACCCGCCCCCGCGCCGGCCAGATGACAGCCGACGCAGGCGGAGCGATAGATCCGTTCGCCGGCGGCGATCGCCGCCTCGTCGCCCAGCAGCGGGTTGGCATCTTCTGGCGCGGGTAACGCCGGGGGTGCGGCCGGCGCGGCGGGAGCCAATGGCTCCGCGCTTTCCGTCGGCGGGAACCCGTACCCCGGCAGCACCCGGCCGCCGAGGGTTGCCCCCGGCTCCCCCACCCGGGGCAAGCCGCCCGGGAGGGTGACCAGGTTGGTCCCCGCCTGTTCGCGCACCGGGCGGACCCCGTCGAGCGCGAACACCCACAGGTTCCCGGCCTTCGGCTCGGTGTAGTAGAAGGTCATGTCGCCGCCGATCCCTCCCGAGGGGACCGCGACGTACTGGATGCCGTCGAGTTCGTAGGTGATGGGGCTGCCGATGATCCCTGAGCCGGTCTGGAACTGCCAGAGCACCTCGCCGCTCCCGGCGTCGATGGCCATGAAGTAGCCGCGCATGTCGCCGGTGAAGACGAGCCCGGTGGAGGTGGCCACCGCGCCGGCCCAGAAGGGGGCGGGGCTCACCACCCGCCAGAGCACCTCCCCGTTCACGACGTCGAAGCCGACGAAGTTGCCGGGGTTGTCGCTGGTCAGGTACTGCTGGTAGTCCGCCCCCAGATACCACTGTCCGAGCGTGGGAGGCTCGAACTCGTCTTCTGCCCAGAACCGGTAGCCCATAGCCCACTGGTTGGACATGAAGTAGAGCGCCTGGCGCTCGGGGTTGTAGGCCAGCGGCTGCCAGTCGATCGCGCCTTCGAGGCTGGGGATGATGGGACCCACTTCCGGTCCGCCGGACTCGGCCACCATGTCCGGATTCACGTCCGGACGCCCGGTTTCGGGATCCAGCCCGAACGCCCAGTTGATTCCGGGAACGATGGGCTTACCGTAGAGGAAGCGGCCGTCCGTGCGGTCGAGCGCGTAGAAGAAGCCGTTCTTGTCGTGGTGGAAGAGCGCCTTCACCGGACCGTGTTCGGGCAGGGTCACGTCGGCGAGCACGGGGGTGCTGACCGCGTCGTAGTCCCAGCAGTCCCAGGGCGTGTACTGGAAGCCCCAGCGGATGCTGCCGTCGTCCGCGTCGATGGCGATGGTGGCCGCGGTCCACTGGTTGTCGCCCTTCCGCACATGGCAGTTCCAGGGAGCGGCGTTCCCGGTGTTCCAGTAGACGAGGTTCAGCTCCTGGTCGAAGACGCCGGTGGTCCAGGTGGGCCCGCCGCCGTTCTTCCAGGTATCGCCCGGCCAGGTCTCGTTCCCGGGTTCGCCGGGTCCCGGGATCGTGTAGGTCGTCCAGCGGTGTTCGCCCGTCGCCGCGTCGTAAGCCTTGACGAAGCCGCGGACCCCGAATTCACCGCCGGCCATCCCGGTCAGGACCATCCCGTTCACCACCAGCGGCGCGCCGGTGATGCTGTAACCGTGCTCCCAGTCCGCGACCTCGACCTCCCAGACCACCGCGCCGGTGTCCTTGTCGAGGGCCACTAGGCGGGCGTCCATGGTGCCGACGAAGACCAGGTCTCCGAAGAGCGCCACCCCGCGGTTGATGGACCCGCAGCAGAAGACCCGTTCCGCCTCCACCCCGATCTCGGGGTCATAGCCCCACAGCTTCCCCCCGGTGCGCGCGTCGACGGCGAAGACGCGCGACTCGTCCGCCGACAGGTAGATCACGCCGTCATGGAGCAGGGGGGTGGCCTCGAGACCCCGGTTCGCGCCGCCGGCGGCGAACACCCAGACCGGATGGAGGTTGCCCACGTTCTCCGGGGTGATCTGGTCCAGCTCCACGTAGCGGTGGGCGTGGTAGTCGCGGCCGTACATGAGCCACTCGGAGTTGTTGCCGGCGGCGTTATCGAGGTCGGCCGTGGTCACGCCCTGTCCCATGGCCGGCGCGGACGCGGAGAGCCCGGCCGCCACCAGCCCGCCCAACAGCGGTCGCCAGACCAGGTGAGTGTTTGATCTCGAACGTGTCTTCATGAGCGCGCCTCCGGCCGATTCTCTCAGGACGGGTCGCTCGAACTACGACCGGCCGGATCTTGAGCGGGTGTGGAACGGGGCCCTCAGTCGTAGTGGTACCGGACCTGAACGATGTGAATGGCGTCTTCTCGCACGAAGTACACGAGGCGGTGCTCCCGGTCGATCCGACGCGACCACAGCCCGGCCAATTCGTGGCGGAGCGGTTCGGGATGCCCGATTCCTTCGAAGGGCGACCTGAGAGTGTCCTTGATCAGCCGATTCACGCGTCGGAGGCGACCCTGATCGGTCGCCTGCCAGTGCAGATAGTCCTCCCAAGCTCGCTCGGCGAAGACGAGCTTCACTCCACCAGGTCCCGTTCGGTCCCGCCTCCGGCGGCAAGTTCAGCGATCGCCTCCCGGAGGCGACGGGCGTTCTCCGGACTGCGGAGGAGATAGGCGGTCTCGTCGAGCTGGTGGTAGTCCTCGAGGGAGATCAGTACGACGGGCTTCCCGTTCCGCCGGGTGATCGTGACGGGCGCATGGTCGTCACACACGCGCTCCATCGTTCGTGCGAGGTTGGCGCGGGCGCTGGAGTAGTTGATGGTGTCCATGAGGTGGAGTCCAAGAAGTTGTACGACTCATTGTACCACTCTTGCTGCGGAGCTTTCAGCCGGAGTCCTCAGAAGAGCAGGAATCGCAGCAGCGGCAGGCTGTGAAAGCCGAACCAGCCCGCGAAGACCACGGCGAAGGACATCCACGACGCGACCCGCAGGGCGATGGCGAAGCCCAGCCCGGTGAGCAGCAGGCGGCCGATCTCGAGCGGGTTGAGCATGCGGGCCAGGTCGCGGGCGAGACGCTCGTCCACCCCGGTAGAGGACATCAGGAACTCCCCGACCTCCAGCGGGGGCTCGCCCGAAACGAGCCGCCAGAGCAGTGCGGACACCGTGGCGAACGCGAAGACCGCCCAGATGGCGTGCAGGGTCACCGAGAGGATTACCCGATAGCTGCATTCGGCGCCGAAGAGGTCGAACACGAACAGATACAGCGCGGACACGACGAAGGGCCAGCCGACCGCCACCAATAGCGCGAGCAGGAGTTGCGCCTGGCGACTGGCGGAGTCCGGAAGTTCCGTCGTGATGAGCCTGGTGGCGGAACCGACCAGCAGTATTCCCACGACCACGACGGCGGCGTTCGGGGTTTCGCCGATCTCGGCGAAGGTGCGTTTCGGACTGTGGAAGATCGCGAGGAGCCGAGCGAGATCCCGGCGCCAGGGATTCACCGGTTCGCAGCGATCCTTGTCTCGCCGCCTGCGGCGGAGACATCGGCAGGCTCCTCGGAGTCCTCCGCGGCCCGCATCATGTAGGGCTCGATCCGCTCCGGCGCCGGCGGATCCGTACGGAGCGACACGAACACCATCACCAACACGTTCGCCACCGCCCCGTAGATCCCCGGATGGATCCCCAGGAACTGGAACTCGGGCCAGACGTTCAGCGCCAGCGTGACCGCACACCCGGCGAGCAACCCGTAGATGGCGCCCTCCCGGCTGGCCCGCCGCCAGAACATGGCGGCGATCATCAGCGGGAAGAACTGGGCGATCGCGCCGTAGGACATGAGCAGGAGGCTGACGAGCGACGCTTCCGAGCCCACCGCCAGGTAATAGGCGAGGGAACCCATCCCGAGCGCCGTCCAGCGGATGAGCCGGGTCTCGGCGGCGGGCGCCCGGCGGACCCCGCGGAGCGGCATCTCGAGGTCCTTCACCAGCACCGAGGCGCCGGCGTGGAGGATCGCGTCCCCCGAACTCATCGAGGCCGCGAGCGCCCCGGCGCAGAAGAGGCCCACCGTAAGGGCGGAGAGATCCAGGTCCATCAGGATCGTGGGCAGGATGGTGTCGGACGGCGCCACTCCGGGATAGGTCATCACGCCCGCGAAACCGATGAACAGGACCGGGATCAGGAAGATCTGGAAGGTGGGGTAGAAGACCACCATCCGCTTCAGGGTGCGGACGCTCCTGGCCGCGTAGATCTTCATGAAGTAGTGCGGCCAGACCGAGAAGCCGAGCACCGAGATGAGCACCGCGCTCGAGTAGGCCCCGAAGCCCCACGGCGCTCCCGCGGCGTCAAGCCCGGGCGCGACCAGCAGTTCGGGCGCACTCGCGGCCAGTTCCTCGAACATCGGCCCGATGCCGCCGTGAAGCTTCCAGGGCAGGTAGAGCCCGAGCCCCCAGGCGAGGCTGAGCATCAGGATTCCCTGGAAGGTGTTGGTCCACCCGACGCCCATGACCCCGCTGCGGGCCACGTAGATGAGCACCACTCCGTAGGCGAGGGCGGCGCCCGCCCACTCGGGCATCCGGCCCTCGGTGACCACGGAGAAGACGTAGCCAGCCCCCTTCATCTGGATCACCAGGTAGGGAATGAGCGCCGCCGCGCTCATCACCGCCATGATCGCCGGAATTGCCTTGGGGCTCTCGAACCGGTGGGCGAAGAACTCCGCCTGGGTCACGAACCCGAACCGGCGGCCCAGCATCGCGATACGCGGCCCCAGGAAGTACCACGGCAGGAGCCCCACGGTCCCGTAGGAGACGATGTAGAACGCCGCCGCGCCGCGGGAATACGCCCAACCGGGAGCGCCGAGGAAAGCGAAAGCGCTGTAGATGGACGCCCCCATGATGAAGTAGAGGACGAGGAAGCCCAGGCTGCGGTCGCCGGCGACGTACCCCTCGGGGGTGTTCGAGACGTTCCGGCCGGAGAGGACCCCGATCGCCAAGGTGACCAGCAGGTAGGCGATGGTCGTCAGGAAGACGATGACCCAGGCGTCCATGGCTGCGGCCTATTTCCGGTACTCGCGGTCCAGGGCTTCGTCGTCCTCGCGGTCCTTCGCGAAGAGCGTCAGGAAGGTGAAGAACACCGCCGCGATCATCAGGACCAGCCAGAACATGGAGAACGGCATCCCGAAGACGAGGGGCCGGACACCCGCGATCCAGGGGTAGAGTGGCCAGATGCTCAGCAGGAGGACGGCGAAGCCGACCCAGAAGCCGATTCGGTGGCGCTTCTTCATTCCTGGGGCTCTACCAACTCGATCTCGAAGAGCTTCGGCCACTTCTTGCCGGTGACGAAGATCCGGCCGCCACCCGGGTCCCAGGCGATGCCGTTCAGGACGTCGATGTCCGGGTACCGGAGCGCAAGGGAGCGCGGCAGGATGCCGGTCAGGTCCACGAAGGCGGTGACGTCCCCGGTGTCCGGATCGATCCGGGCGATCCGGTCCTGGGTCCAGATATTCGCCCAGATTTCACCGTCGATCCACTCCAGTTCGTTCAACTGCGGGAGACGTTCGCCCCCGGCGGTGACCTTGAGCAGCCGCATCTGGCGCAGGGTGTTCGGATCCAGGAAGCGCAGGGAGTCCGTGCCGTCGCTCATCACGAGGTGTTCGCCGTCGAAGGTGAGTCCCCAGCCCTCGCCGGGATAGCGGAACTCCCGCACGAGGCGGAATCCCTCCCGCGTGTACACGAATCCAACGCCTGCCTCCCAGGTGAGCTGGAAGATGAAGTCGCCCGCGAGCGCGGCCCCCTCCCCGAAGAACCGGGGCAGCAGTCCCCGCTGTTCCAGCACCTCGCCGGTCTCGAGGTCCACCCGCCGCAGCGTGGATTCCCCCCGAAGCCCGGTGCTCTCGTAGAGAAAGCCCCCGTGGAAGAAGAGTCCCTGCGTGAAGGCGTTGGGATCGTGCGGATATTCGTGGACCACGCGGTAGCCGAACACCGGAGGCGGGGTCGTGTCCGGTACCGGCGGGGGTCTCCGCGCCGGGGGACCGGCGGGAGCGGGCTCCGGCGGAGGCGCCGCCGGCGCGGGACTTCCCTCCGAGCCGCCGCACGCCGCCAGCACCAGAAGGAGCGGCCAGCACTGCCAGCCGGTCGCGCGCTTCCGAAGGGCCATGGGGGAATCATGGCATGACCGCGGGCGTCCACGACCGCCGGCGTCACGCCACGCCCGGGGCGCGTATCCTCCGCGCACCATGACCGACGACCTTGCCAACGCCTTCCGCGAGCATCTCGAAATCCGCCTCGACGGAATTGCCGAGGACCTCCGGAAGACCGGCTATTCGGCGCTGGTCCTGGCCTCGGGTGCGCAGTACTTCTATTTCCGGGACGATCAGCCCGCGCCCTACCGCGCGAACGCGCACTTTCTCCACTTCTGTCCCCTGGAGGGGCCCGGTCATCTGCTTTTGATCCGTCCGGGGAAGAAGCCGTTCCTGGCAACTCTTTCTCCCGACGACTTCTGGTACGAGCCGCAGCGGATCGGCGACGCCTTCTGGACCGAGGGTTTCAAGATCGTCGAGTGCGGCAGCCGCAAACGGCAAATCGCCGAGATCACCAGGCGGCTCCCGAAGGGGCGGTCGGCCGGAATTGCGGAGAGTGCCGGACTCTCGGAAACGCTCGGGCTCGCCCACAACCCGCCCGGCCTCCTCACCCGGCTCGACTGGCGCCGCGCCATCAAGACCGGCTACGAGGTGGACTGCCTCAGCGAGGCGAACCGGGTGGGGGCGGAGGGACACCTCGCCGCGGAGGCCGCGTTCCGGGACGGGGGCAGCGAGCTGGAAGTGCACCGCGCGTTCCTCGCCGCGGTCGGCGGCCTCGAAGCGGATCTGCCGTATCCGACGATCGTGGGTCTCAACGAGAAGGGGGCCGTGCTCCACTACGAGGGGAAGCGGGCGGATGTCTCGAACGGGCGCAGCCTGCTGATCGACGCCGGCGCGCGCGTCCGCGGCTACGCCTCCGACATCACCAGGACCTACGCCGCCTCGCCGGCGGACCAGCGCTTCCACGCGCTCATCGTCGCCATGGAGGGCGCCCAGCAGGCGCTTTGCGAAGAGGTGCGGGCCGGCCGGCCCTGGGCGGATCTCCACCACGAGGCGCATCTCGCGCTCTCGGGGGTCCTCCAGGACGAGGACATCATCAACCTGTCTCCCGAGGAGGCCGTCGACAGCGGCCTCAGCCGGGTTTTCTTCCCCCACGGGCTCGGGCACTTCCTGGGAATCCAGGTCCACGACGTGGGAGGCCATCTCGCCGACCCGGACGGGCGGCGGGCCCTGCCGCCGAAGGCCCATCCCATGTTGAGGAGTACCCGGACCCTGGAGCCCGGCCATGTGCTGACCGTCGAGCCCGGGGTCTACTTCATCGGGATGCTGCTCGAGGGGTGGCGACACGGGAACCAGATGCGGCGGAAGGCCATCAATTGGGAGGCCGTGGACGCCCTCGCCCCCTACGGCGGGGTCCGCATCGAGGACAACGTCCTCGTCACCGAGTCCGGCCCCCGCAACCTGACGAGGGAACATCTCCCGTAGGGCAGGGACCGCCGGCCGTTTGGCCGGCACCCGCCGCGCCGGGCGGCACAGCGAAAGGTGACACCGCCGGCGGGGTACACGCGTCCAAACGGAAAAAGCCCCGGAAAGTTGCCGAAGGGTCGGCGTGCTGCGCATAACATGGCTAACACCTTGGATTTACTTTTTCATTTGTTTGGAAACCATGCGACGATTTCCGCGTGGCGCAGCCCGAATCCGCCGTCCGTCCCGACTGGGTCTCCAACGAGATGTTCCCCTTCGAGAGCCGGTTCTTCGCCGCCCCGTCGGGCCACCAGATGCACTACGTGGACGAGGGCCGGGGCGAGCCCATCGTGTTCGTGCACGGCAATCCGAGCTGGTCCTTCGAGTTTCGCCACCTGATCAGGTCGCTTCGCTCGGAAGTTCGATGCATTGCGCCGGACCACGTCGGCTTCGGGCTCTCTTCGCGGAGCGGTTCTTCCTCGGACCATCACCCTGAAGCCCACGCCCGCAACTTCGCGGCGTTCCTCGACCACCTCGAACTCCGGGACATCACGCTGTTCCTGTCGGATTGGGGTGGTCCCATCGGCCTGGACTTCACTCGCAAGCACTCGGAGCGGGTCCGGCGCATCGTCATCTCCAACACCTGGTGCTGGCCGGTTGGAGGCGATCTCCACTTTCGGTCCTTTTCCTTCTTCATGTCGAGCGCGCTCGGGCAGCACCTCATCAGGCACCGCAACTTCTTCGTGGACCGCCTCATGCCGATGGCGGTGGGCGACCGGGACGTGCTCACTACGGAGGTCATGGAGCACTACCGGAAGGCGCAGCCGGACCCGGAGGCGCGCCGAGCGAGCGCGGCATTTCCCGAACACCTCGTGGGAGCGAGCGAATGGCTCGACTCGATCTGGAGAGACCACGCGCGGTTTGCCGACAAGCCGTTTCTCATCCTCTGGGGGCTCAAGGACCTGGCGTTTCGCAGAACGGAACTCGACCGCTGGGCGTCCGCCATGTGGGACTACGAGTGCCACGAGTTCAAGGAATGCGGGCACTTCCTGGCGGAAGAGGCCCCCGAGGCGGTCGCGTCGACGCTGCGCGCGTTCCTGCGGCGCATCTGAGGGAAGCGGCCGTTGCCGCCCGATCAGCGCGGACGGGCGGCCCGCGCCCGCCGCCCCGTCGCCCTGGCGCTCCGCAAGGCGCGGCGGATGCCCGCGGCCCTCGTGTAGTGGCCGGACGGCAGGGGTGGGATCCGTTCTTCGACCTCGGCCTCGGTCAGGCCGGCGACACGGATCAGCTTCTTGGGATGCGAGGTTCCGGACAGGATCTCGATTGAATCGCGCGGAACCCCGAGCAGCCCTGCCAGCAAGGCGATCAGGCGGGCGTTCGCCTTGCCGCGCTCCGGGGTAGGGGAGACGTAGGCCCGGATCGTCCCGTCCTTGAGCCGGCCGATCCGCTCCGGAGAGGTCCGCGGGGTGACCCACACGCGTACGACCACCCCGGCCAGCGAACTGGAGTTCGGCACGCCCCAAATTGTAGAGGGGACGGCAGTTACTTCGACGCTACGCCGATGATCGGGCCTGGTGGCGCCCGCACTTCACCCCGACTTTTCCACATTTCCGGCGGGAGCGGGAAGAAATGGTCGCGAATTCCGTCTGTGTATGGAGAGGGAGTGCGCGACTGGACCGCACCCCGGGAGGAATCCGATGCCGGACATGTCAGAGAACCCCACCGGGACGACCGGGGGAGGGAAGCTGTCGCAGGCGACCCGACGAGAAGAACGGTCCCCGAGCCGGGAGCGCGAAGAACCGGGCGACGCACCCCCGAGGCCGCCCAGGGCGGGGGCTCTCTTCCGCGCGTTGCTGAAGGCCGGATGCGACATGGAATCCGCCTATACTGCGGCGGAAGAGGCGAAACGAATGGCTGGCGAGAACGTTGCGACGGAGAACGTCGTGACGCTGACGCACCTTTCCGGCAATCTCGACACACTTATGGCCATGGTCGGCGGGCTGGCCGAAAGGATGGATGGCCTGGCCGGCAGGATGGACGGTCTAGCCGAAAGGGTGGACACCCTGACCGAGAGGGTGGACGGTCTGACCGCAAGAGTGGACGGTCTGACCGAAAGGGTGGACGGTCTGACCGCAAGGGTGGACGGTCTGACCGCAAGGGTGGACGGTCTGACCGCAAGGGTGGACGGTCTGGCCGAAAGGATGGACAGGCAGGAGGAAAAGCTCGACACGCTGGCCGCCAAGGTGGACGGGCAGGGGGAGACCCTCGCGGATCACGGCGCCAGGCTGCAGGTCCTCGCGGTCAGGATGGACGGGCTGCAGAGAGAAATGCGCCTGATGTGGGGCGCGCTCGGGGCTCTGGTCACCGTCCTGGGCCTGGTCTTCACGCTTCTGTTCTCGCGTTGAGGTTCGGGCCGACCGCAGCGCACCTCTGATCGAGCAAGAAGGCCGAAGCGGCTTGGAACGCCGGCTTCAGCCGGCACCGCGGCCGAAGGCCGCGAACGGCATAGCGCCCACTTCTTTCGAGGGATGCGTTGTCCGACATCGCATCTTCACACCCGCCGGGGTGTCCAGAAGACAGGTGCCTGGGCGTTTCTCGCGGCGAGGCGCCCAGCCGCTTCCGCCCGAGCGGCGGGG
>LXNJ01000368.1_pt1 | contig 32153 bp, 30 predicted proteins | sample 809081 | NCBI WGS metagenome assembly LXNJ01 (sample SAMN04870510, study PRJNA318959) | sponge metagenome | biome: sponge; feature: marine sponge reef; material: water | host: Petrosia ficiformis | place: Greece: Milos, Mediterranean Sea | collected 2013-05-29 | depth 5-7 m | reverse complement strand
ACATTATATAAGAGGTGTTTTCACTTAACAATGCTTTTTTATGAAAAACAAGTTTACTATTTCTTAAATTGACGCCTATGGGTAGAGCGTGCGAAACCCAACCTACGAAATAGTACTATCCTTATATGCACCAATCTTTTAGGCGTGCTTTGTAAGCGCGCCTTTTCTTTTACGCGTTCTGCAAATTGATGCTTTCTAAAACCTCAAGACATGTTTTCCCATTGACCAATTGATGATAATAGTGTGCAACACGCCTACTAAAGTCTTGATTTTGACTTAATGCATTTTCAGGTGTTGCGTTTTGCGGTGCCCATAGGGTTGCGTTTGAGAAAATGGTTTCTATTCGGCTTTCCACATCTGTTTCGCTTGTGCCAAATGATCCTTTCAACACATCCTGTATAGTGCGGTCGGGGTCTCGGATTTCGTATTCTGCGCCTGTATCGGTGATGCCTCGGTAGTCGTCACCTGATATTGTGTGTGGTGTCAAAAATCGGAGCACAGTTGCGAAGGAGTAAGCGAAATCGGATTTGAAAAGTTCTGTGCTATTATGATAGTTCGGTGATCGAACAATATCCGCTGCGCGTTCACGGAGTTTTACCGTTTCAATGATGTTAATCCGTGCGTTATCATCTTTAACACGGCGGATACGGTCAATGAATTCCAGTGTATACGCATGCGCGCTTTTCCCATCTATCGGAATATCTGCCTCAACAATTTCTGCGTATCCGCGCATCAACCGTTCCAGATGCAGTGCGAATACAGAATGTGATGCTGCCTCATTAACAAAGTCAATCCCAGAGAGTGTGCCTTTGTGTGTAATTCCCGGCACATGCACGGAATTCACGAGCAGCAATTTCCAATCGTGATACGGTTCAATGCTATCCCGACTAACAACAACGCTATAGTCATCAAGTTCACCGAAGGGAACGCGTAACCTATCGCCCAAGTCTTCAAGAATCAGCGGTGTCGCGGGCATTTGTTCTGCGTAGGTAATCAATTTATCAGAACCTTCAATCTGTGCTTGTGCTGCTTCCTTAATCTCATCGGGGACAGCGTCCACATGCGGTACAAGTCTGTCTCCCATCTCGTTGAGGAAACCGACTTTTGTCGTCAACCATTCTGTATAATCATCGATGCGTTTCGGATATTCGTTGAGAAGAATATCTTGGATAACATCGCCATTGTTTCGGAGGTTATCGGTATTGATAACACAGATGTCCGCATCTGCGCCGTGATGACTAAAATAGCGATAAAGCGTCTCATCTAACACATCCATAGCGAGTTCGCCTTTAGCGATTCCTGCTTCGGTTACGCCTATTAAAATAAGGTCTAACGGATTTTCGGTTTGTGCATAGAACTGTTCTCGTCCTACTTCAGTTGAAAGCGTTGTCGCACCAACTACACTTGAAATCTGTTGGATGTCATGAATACCGGCAAGATCAAATGTGACGACATGATATACGCCTTCTTGTGTGTTAAAGGCATCGGCTTTTTCAGTCCCTCTCGGTTGCCCAACAAAGATTCCGCCATTGTAAAGTTCTCGTTGATTGAGGATATGAACAAATTGGTGTGTTAAGGCGCGCTGTAAACCGCCCGCACCGATAGCAAGTATTTTTATTGGAAGCATGTGTCTGTTTGTTCTCCTTTCTTAGGATCGCTCCTACAATTAATATTTTGTTAGAATGTCTTCATAAAGGGCAAGATATGTGTCAGCGATGTTTTTCCAATCGTAGGGTTTAACCTTTTCTCTGCTTGCTTTTCCCATCTCAACTCGCGTTTCACCTGCGTTAATGAGTTTGGCAAGACTAATTGCGAGTTCATCAACATCGCCGGGATCAAACAATACACCGTTAACGTCTTCCACGACAAGTTCATCAATACCTTGAACACGACTCGCGATAATCGGCAGACCTGTTCCCATTGCCTCCAAAACGACGAGCGGCATGCCTTCAGCTAATGAGGGTAAAATAAAGATGTCTGCTTCACGGTACTTTTGCGGTAATTCTGAATATGGCACCGTGCCAACAAAACGGATATATGAATCTACATTGAGGTTTCTTGCTAATCCTATCAGTTCTTCGCGGTAGGGCCCATCACCAACAATCTCTATCTCAAAATTTTGCGGAACTTTATCAAGAATCTGTGGAAGCGCGCGAATGAGAAATTGGAACCCCTTACGCGGAATAAGTCTGCCAATGGCAAGACAGCGCAGTGTTTTCGGATTCGTCTTCCGTTGTGTTGATTCAAAACTTGCTAAATCTAAGCCATCAGGAATGACATCCATTTTTAAGTTTGTATCTGTTATATGCGCGAGGTCTCGTAGACCGTCACTGCAGGCTACGACCGCAGCAGCGTTGTCCCAAATCGCTCGAATCATTGGTTTTAGCAGCAAGTATAGCCAACGATAATAAGGCGGATCGGGATTGGGACGCGGCACATCTCGTCCACCTAAAAACACAACATACGGTACATTATTGAATTTTTGCAGAAGATATGCGCCGCCTCCCGCAGGAATACCGAAAAAGACTTGAACAATATCCGGTTTGAACTGCTTTGCAAATTTCAACCCATAAATACTGGAACTCACTGCATAAGTTAGCATCTCGTGAACTGCACATACATTCGGATTTTTCCGTAGTGCGTTCACCCGATGCACATGAAAACCTTCTATTTCTTCCATTTTTGCACAATCACGAAATTGTGAGGTAATCAGATGCACATCGTGTCCCGCTGCAGCGAAATGTTTCCCTAAGAAATAATTCACCCAACCACCACCACCACCGATAGGAGGGAATTCATGATTGAACATCAAAATTTTTCGTTGATGAGAAGCCAATTAGTTACGTATTCCTTTTAGGTCGTATCTCGTTTGTGATTTTCTGCCAATTGCACAGCATATTCAATCATTGTCTTTGCAATATCAATTTTAGTTACCGACTCTAATTCTTCAAAGCCAGGTGACGGGTTGACTTCTAAGGTAACAGGACCATTTTTTGTTTCAAGTATATCTACACCAGCGATCCCTAATTTTAATGCGGCTGCTGCATCAGTAGCGATACGACTGTATTCGTTTGTGAGCGTTATCGCTTCGCCGTTTGCGCCTTGGTGAATGTTCGCTCGGAATTCACCGGGGACTGCACATCTTTTCATCGCCGCTATTACTTTGCCTCCGACAACCAGAACTCGGATGTCAACACCAGCCGCTTCTGCAATAAAGGATTGAATGACATAATCCCGATGAAGGTCACACATCGTCTCTACAGCTGAGTTTAGGGAAGTTGGCGTATCCAACAACATCACACCAATTCCGTGGGTGCCGTAAAAAGGTTTTATAATGAACGGATAATCCCCTATTTCAGGTGTGGCATCTTCTAAAAACGTGGCGGAACCGACCGTGAGGCTCGGCGGGACAGGTAATCCGTGCTGTGCGAGGATACGTAGGGAACGAAATTTATGCCGTGCGTCCGCGATAGCATGTGCGGAATTCACCACAGAAATGCCGAGCCATTCAAAATGAGACAGAACCTCTCCGCCGTATCTTGCTGTGGCACCGCTGAGTCGTGGGATAACGACATCAAAATCTTCTGCGGGAACTCCATCATAGGTGATACGATTTCCAGTGCCACCGATTTGAAGATAAAAACCGAATGGATCTCGGACTTGGGCGGTGTGTCCAGCATTTTCAGCGGCTTCAACGAGGCTGCTGGTTGAGTGGTTTTCGGGTCCACGGGAAAGGATGACAATGTTCATAGTCAGGATGGTATTCAGTTTTTCATTGACAACTAACAACTCAAGGTGAAATATAAAAATATGTAGACACGTGTTGATATGTGGTAACTACAAGAGTCGCTCCTACAAGAAAATCGGGCTTAGAAAGCCCTCCCACAAGAAAACATATCCTTAAGTTGACAGTTATGGGTTTTGCTTACGCTCTACCCAACCTACAGTCTTACTTCATCTATTCTGGTACGTTTCCTTCAAAAAATCGTCTAACTCCTCAAAGGTGTCAAAAATCTTATCACATAAGTTTTCAAAGAAGATGCTCCGCGTTTCGTTGTAAACGGCGTATACCGGCTTATTATGACGGGTAGCATAGTTCATCTCACTGAGAACACCGGGCGACAATTTGTCTGTAGGATAAAGCACAACAACGAAATCGCTTTGGTGGACAAACTGGTAATCCCGTGAAATAGTTCGCGTTTTAATCTGCTCAATAACGTCATCGTCCAATTCGCTCATCGTTTCAGGCACATTCAACATTTCGTCATCAGCCTCCGCTTTTGAGAAGGTGACAAGTGCCATATCCTTAATTGTCAGCGGATCAAAGACAATAAAAGCGTGGCGCAGTTTTTCACCGAGTTTGCGAATTTTCTCAATCTCCTCTGGGGTATCCCTTAGCAGTGTAATCGGGTAGCTGAGATAGAATTTCGGTTTGTCTGAAAAAAGGAGTTTATAGAAATTCGCGAGTTCGTGTTGTCTTGCAACAGTGTAGTGCGGTTTTTCTGTGAGATGCGCAATCTGTCTTGTAAGAAATTCTTCCTCGTCCAACCAGACATTGAGTGCTGCTTTTTTGATACCCGCCCATTGCGTGCTTTTTTCCATCCGAGCGTAGATGTCTGTGATATTGTCAACTACGTTGATGAACATATCGGGCGGAATAATATCAATATCTTTAAAAGAGAATCCTTCAAGGAGACTGCCACGCCATCGGAAGCAGGCGTGTAGCCCTATGATGGCATGTTCGTAAGATTTGGCATCCCTTGCGATTTCGTAGAAAGCAGTGCGCCGCGCTAACGATAGAACCGCTGGATCCGAATCGAGAACCTTTTCTGTGAAGTGGACACGCGATTCCGCAGCAACTCGGTGCATGTAATCGCCAACGTTGAAAAAGCCGATGTTCAGTTCTCTTTGCACGCAGAGTGCTTCAAAATCTTTGATTAACTCTTTGCGTCCTGAACAACTGATGCCTGTGCAGAAAATATTCATTGTTTCGTAACCTTCACTTATTCTGAAACTCTGCTTATATACTATGGAGTATACCACGAGTGTTGTGTGAATTCAAGGAATTTGTCAGAGGCATTCAATTGTCGGTTTATTATCCGTCTTAGTCTAAAGGTCGCGAGCTGGAGCTCGCTCCTACAGGAAGAGGTTTTAGGGTAAGAAAGAAATTATTGGAAAATTGAATGGATCTGAGGAATTTGTATATCAAAACGATTTGCGATTTGGACTTGATGTCCGTTATAATTTTAGAGAGACAGAAGTATAAAGAACATTCGTTTTTATCACAATCCAGAAAATGGTATACCGACGATGGAGAAACAGAGGATAACGCAGAATAAATTTCCGCCTGGGTGGGATGAAGCGCGCGTACAAAGTGTCATTGCACATTACGAACAACAAACAGAGGATGAAGCTGTCGCTGAAGATGAGGCTGCGTTTCAGGATGAGTCCAGCACGTTGATGGCGATTCCTACAGAATTGGTACCCGCCGTGCTTGAACTGATTGACAAACATATTGCTGTGAAACAACATCAAAGAGATTGAAAAAGTCGATGTTGAGTTCTCTTTGAACGCAGCGTGCTTCAAAATCTGCGATTAACTCTTTGCGTCCTGAACCACTGATGCCTGTACAGAAAATATTCATTGTTTAATAACCGTATTTAGTAACGAGTAGGTTGGGGTGAACAGAAGGCAAAACCCAACCTATGAACGCAGCAGCGTCATCTGTGCATCCGAAAAATGCCGCTCCATTTTCCGCATCGGTTCAAGCCACTGCTGCGGTAAACGGATAAGACTCCGCAAGCTGCTCGGATTTTCAAAATAGGTGTCGTCTATCTGCCAGAATTGCAGGCGCGGAAATGTCTCGTTGTTATGATAAAACGTTCCCATATCCGCTGCTTCTTGACGCATGCCCGCACTCACAGGCTCAATCGTGATAAAAATACCTATTGCATCGTTTTTATCCATCACACGGCAGAACGCGCGGACTTGATTAATTGTTGGTTTACCGCTTTTGACTTCCGCAAGGATACGCGTATCTGTTGTTTCTGCTGTCTCTGGATCCCACAATGTGATATGCCCGACATGTGCCTCGCCATCTTTACCGCCATCACCGACTGACTTTGTGGGTTGCAGACCGAGCCGTGTAACCGCCCAATTAGAAAAGTCGTGATACTTTCTTTCGTCGCGGACAAGCATGTGGACTTCCTGCATGTTTGTCGGGTAGCCGTGGATTTCGTAGTCTCTTGACGGTTCTAAGCCGTGCCTATCTGCAAGGCGCCGCCGCATCGGGTCAAGCGAGAGAATAGTCAAGTCAATACCGATCCAGAACCGATTGAGCGTTTCTGCTGCGTCTATTGTGGTACCACAACCTGCGAATGGATCCATCACAAGATCACCTTCATTACTTGAGGCTTGGATCATGCGTTCGTAGAGAGCACGCGGTTTTTGAGTTGGGTAGCCGAGGCGTTCTTTAGAAGATGGCATAACAGGTTGCATCACCCACCAATCTTCTGGGTGTTTTCCCTTCTCATTCATATTATAGTTATCATAAACTCTATCCCCTCTAAACGCCCTTGCCTTATATTTTAGTCTCTCTTGGCTCTCTTCTGAATAAGGCTGTCTAACGTCATCGACATTAAAAGTTATATTATTCGTTTTAGCATACCTAAATATAATATCGTGTTTTCTTGAAAAATCTTTTTTGGGAACACCGCCTCCTCTATAACACCATACAATCTCATTCCTGAAACACTCATTTTTGCTATGATTACCCTGATCCCAGATTGCATCCATCACACCTTTGAGGTAGTGGCTCGCAGTCGGGTCACAGTGCAGGTAGATGCTCCCTGTGTCTTTGAGGATTCGGTGCATCTCCGCAAGGCGAGGTCCCATAAACGCAAGGTATGCACGCATGGATCCTTTGTTCCCAGATACAGCGTTTTGCAGTACAAGGTCGTAGCCGCGCAGGCAGTTGTGGAGTGCTTTGTAAGTATCACTTGCGCGGGCGCGTCTTTCTATGTCGGCGCGAGCATCTTGTGCGGGGTCGTCCCACGTCCATGTATCCGTAAACGCTTTGGATTGTGCGAGCGAGTCGGTGAGGAATGCGTTATAGTCGCGTCCGCTGTTGAAGGGCGGGTCGGTGCATATTAGGTCGACGCGTTGGTCGTCCATTTCTCGCATGACTTCAAGGTTGTCTCCGAAGTAGAGCTTATTCATTGACTATGGCTTCCCAAATTATATCAACTTGAAAGAGTTCGTCTTTCAGTTTCTCTTCAACAAGTTTTTTACAATCATCAAGTATTTTATTTCTATCATAATTTGATGAATATGTAATAGTGATTTCATCTAAACCTGTAATATCAATTTCTGCGTCCGCTAAGAAACCCTGATGAAAAACATCTTTACATTCTACGTTAGAAACAAGATTCATATCCTTTATAACTTTTCCCCATATTTCAGATATATTTACTATAGCAGTAGCATCCCATACCCCTGCTTTGTCCATAAGAGCATTAAATAGAAGGCAACGGCTATATTTTGCATCTACTTCGTGCTTGAATTTTGCTATGACGATGCCATTATCTCTTGGCTCAACATTTCTATGTCCTTTTACAAAAATATAAAGAGTATATTCCTCACCAACTGGGTGAATGTCAACTCTTGCGTAATGGTCAAAATTTATTATTTCATGGTTTTCTGTCCAAATATACATTTTGTACTCCTTTGTTGTTAGCGTATGGGTTTAATGTCTCAACACATTCGGTTTGTCGGGTTTCGCTGGACTCTATGGATTAAGTATCTTTTAAAGTTTTTAGTTGTTTAATCGTTATCCGTTGTCGGCATAAATCTTAAGTAATGTCTACACATATCAAAAAGTATTTCAAGTTCATTCATGATTTTTTCGATGGAGTCCATTACTTCTGAATAATTAAACTCCAACGAAGGACGACGTGCATTTATCTGTTCAATCTCTTTTCTATCTAAAAGGCCTATTAACTGTGCCCTTACCTCATAAATATCTATTTCATTTTCAATTAATGGGATATTCTTTTCTATCGCACTTTTTGCTTCATTTAATGCATTTAAACAAGTATATAATGGATTCATACAATCATTTTGCATTTTCCGTATAGTATCTCTGTCCATCATTCTACGCCTCTTTCGGATTTTCCAATAATTACCATTAAATTTTTCCGCGCGTTCGCAACGTTCTAAGTCGTTTAATGCCCATCTTATAATTTGCTCAATTTTAGTTTTTTTGTTTGGTACAGTACCACCATGCTTCTGGTGATGTTCTATAGTTTTGTTCGCGATATCTGCCATATAAATAGGAAGGTCTTCCCCGCCGAAGATTTCACAGATGATTTTCTGAGCTATTACAGTGTTAAGTAGTTTTCCTTGGCATTCAATTTGTTTGTCGTCCACTGCTTTTACTCCTTCTGTGGTCCGTAGGTTTAATTGAGTTTACGAACCCAAAAATCCGCGTAATCTGTGTAATCCGCGATAATCCGTGATTCAGAAAATGTAAGAGGCGCAATGAATTGCGCGACTACGAACGCTGTGTCTTGTAAATCGGGCTTAGAAAGCCCTCCTACAAGAATGCTCGTTTGTGCTATTCCCTATCCGCTGCTAACGACTTAAGTTTTGCGAGTGCCTCCTGCTCCTCTTTTATCCACGGACGGTGCGCGGGTTTTTCTCATGTTCCTTTTGCATGTAACTAATTTTCTGCTATCTGTGTCTCTAACACATCAGCGAACGCTTCAAGGTTTAGGTTTTCAGGGTCTATCGGTTGGATCGAAAGTTGATAGCCCAGTGCTTTAAGGACAACTGTAAGAACATCAATCAAAGGTGTCCCTTCATTAGATAGGACTTTCGAAAGCACTTGTGGGTCCATATCTGTCTGCTTTGCCAGTTCCGAAACACCACCCTGCGCTTCAACAACGGTATGGAGAGATCTTAGAACGACTGTCGAATCCTCAAAAATTCGATAGTCTTCAAGGATAGCTTGGAGATAGTTAATTGCGCTTTCTCTGTCAGCAAGTTTTTCAATAAGGTACTCGCGCCACATTCCCATTTTTCTCACTGATGTGTCTCCTTATATTCTTGCCAATATATTTTTGCCCGTTCAATATCACGCGTTTGTGATGATTTGTCTCCACCACATAATAAAAGAACGATTGTGTTCCCTACTTGTCCAAAATAGATTCGATAACCTGCTCCAAAATGGATCCGTAACTCAAATACACCATCACCAACAGATTGACAGTCGCCAAAATTACCATCTTCAAGCCGTTCAAGTCGAGCCTGGATTCGAGCTTGTGTGTTCGTATTTCGGATTGATTCCAACCATTCTATAAAAGGTCTTTGCCCATCTGAAGTTCGGTAATATTGTATCTCTCGTGGTTGTACATCACGCATTGTTGATTAATTCAGTGTGCCTGCTACTTTATAATATGTAATTGCTATTCCCTATCTGCCGCCAACGACTTAAGTTTGTGAGTGCCTCCTGCTCCTCTTTTTGCCATGGACGGTGCGCGGTAAACGGAGAATCCCAAAACCGTTTTTGAGTAAAGACTAAAATTGTTTGAACGACTACATTTACGCAGTGTCCTCTGTCCCCTCAAGATTAGTTAAGTCTTCAACATCAGCAATATCCGCCAACATTCGAGAATATTTACGCAATTCCTCCTGTAATGCAGCCAATTCGTCGCGAAAAACGGTGCGTTCAGTTTCGTCCTCAAAGTCTCCTGCTATACTTTTTCGGTGCCACTTTGCGGTAAAAGGACGGATCACTTGGTTGAGAACAACAATTGCGATTTTTGTAAAGTTAATACACTCCGGTCCATGTTCTCTGATAACTTCTCGTGTCGTTTCGAACAGTGAATACACACTATCCAAAGCTGTTTTTTCATCACCGTGTTCAATGGGCAATGGCTGTGTCGTAATCCGTGTAAGCAATTCAATATAGAGTGCCCAAGCGGCATTTTTATCCGCATCCTTTGGAGTCCACTCCATTTGCAGAAAAAGAGGCGTGATTTCCAAAGATGCCATTCCCCATTTTTCAAGCAGGTTTGAGAAATTCATTTGTACCACCTCTCACCAGAACGATTATTAACAAAAGAAGAAAAGAGTTAATATCAGAAATGGTATAATTTCACAGGATTATTTGCATGGAAAAGTTACCATTTGGTAACTTTTTTCATACCGTGGTAACTTTTTGAATATTGCTTTAAATCCAGTATTTGACTGGATTTATAGGTGTTTTTTGGAGAATTATTAATTTTAGTTTTTTTTATTTTTGGTAACTTTTGATATTCTGTCGGAATTCCTATTTTTTGTGGCATTTCGGTGATGTTTTCAATAGTCCTCTGAATGTTGGTATTTTGAAATGTTGACATAATTGGGGCATCTCATCACTTAAAAATTTATTGTAATATTAATTATTACATAAGCAAATAGTGTTTGTCAAGTAAAAATTTATCAGCGGCATTCAATTTTTCGTTTGTTAAGCCGTTTAGTCTAAAGGTCGCGAGTTGGAACTCGCTCGGACAAGAAGGAAATCGGGGTTGAAAACCCCTCCTACAAGAATGTATTTTGACACAATGTAAGAGACGCAATGAATTGCGCGACTACGAACGCTGCGTCTTGTAAATCGGGCTTAGAAAGCCCTCCTACAAGAATGCTCGTTTGTGCTATTCCCTATCTGCTGCTAACGATTTTAGTTTTGCGAGTGCCTCCTGCTCCTCTTTTATCCACGGACGTTCTGCCGGGTTATCCAATTTTTGTGGTGGACCGCTGAAGACAAGAATATATGCCCTACGTTCTTGTGCAGTGCTGTTCGGCGCAGAATAGTGTAAAGTCCGACAGTGATGGAACGTAGCACCGCCTGCCGGTATTGGACATGCAACCGCCTCTGATGGATCAACATCATCGGTTACCAAGCCATGCACAAGCGGATCATCGTTAATATGCCGATGCCAACGTACTTCGCCTTTGTGAGACTTCGGAATAAAATGAAGACATCCACTTTCAAGCGTTGCTTTGTCAAGCGGAAGCCATACGCTTAAACTATGCGGCAAGACTTCCGGATTCCAATATGCCTCGTCCTGATGCCACGGTGTTTCGTTGCCATAGTGTGCAGGCTTCAAAATCATGTGTCCACCACCGCCAACCTTTTCTTTTTCAACACTGAGCAGCTTTGCCGCGAGTCGTTGTGCATTTTGGAAATAGACAGATTCGCGGAGTTCAGGAAATTGTGCTTCTGGACCTAATACTTGCGGCAACGTCTCTTGTCCAGTATGCGCACGGGGACCCGCCAAATCAAAATAGCGTCCCTGTTCCTCACCTGTCCGTTCAGTGAAGAGTTCATCGTAAATGCCCTTGAGCCATTCAATCTCTTTATCTGTTGTAATCCGCGGAATGCTCAGATATCCGTTCTCTTGAAAAAAGGCAACCTGTTCATCAGTTAAATCAACTTGGAAGTCATTGTTTTTCATAAAATCACCGAATTAAAATGTCATAAGGTAAGGCAGTGACCACTCGTTCTTTTTCAAATAGGGTTAACCATGTTACTATCCGATGCCATTGTGTGCTTAGCTTATGGATAGCAGGGTGCTGTTGTGCTAACTGTAAAGGCAATGGTGCTGAGATTCCCACCTCTTCTTCAAGCATGCTCTCTAAAACTTGTTCAAAAAAAGGTTTCTGTTCTGGTAGCACGATGATGTCAACTTTATCTTCATCAGTCAGTCCCACTTCTTTCTTAGCGATGGAAAGTGCAGTATCAAGTCCACCGAGTTCATCAACGAGACCGAGTTCTTTTGCCTGCTTTCCTGTCCAGACTCTGCCTTGTGCAACCGCATCAATTTCGTCAAAAGTTGTCTTCCTACCAGATGCCGCTTTCGTGACAAAATCTTCATAGATAGTCTTCATCATCTTTTCAACGCGTTCGCGTTCAGTCTCCGTAAAGCTGCCGTAATCTGAATAGAGTGTTGCATTTTGCCCATGCGTTATAATCTCTTTTTTTAACCCAACCTTGTTATAGAGACCTTTCAGATTGAGTTTGCCGCCGAAGACCCCGATTGAACCTGTAAGCGTTCCGGGTTGCGCTACGATTGTTCCTGCAGCCATTGAAATATAATAACCACCAGAGGCGGCGTAATTTGCCATAGATACGATAACAGGTTTTTCGCGTTGTGTGCGCATCACCTCTCGCCAAATTAGGTCGGAGGCGATTGCGGAACCGCCCGGACTATCCACGCGTAACACCACCGCTTTAATAGCATTGTCGGCGCGCGCTTTTGCAAACGCTTTCTTTAACGTCTTCGGCGTAATCAGAGACGTTGTAGGAAAAGGCAAGTCAAAATCGGGTAAAATGGGACCGCTTGCATAGATAAGGGCAAGTTGATTATCTGCGGGACGCGCCTTTGCACGCTGCGGCGGATTCAACATATTAAACAACTGCATCATTCCCATAAAACTATTCATATTGGGCATTTTCCGCTTCTTTTTATCGTCCTGTTTAGCAACTGCTGTGTTTGGTGTTTCATTGATTGCATTTAAAAGTTGGTCATAGTATTGCAGCGTGTCAACGAGCTTTGCTTCCTGTGCTTCCTTTGCAGTGAAAGGACCACGGTCTATCAACTCGGCTGCAATCTCTGAGGTAATCCCATCTCTACCATCGGCAATCTTTTCCAGCATTTGCGTATATAAATCATCAAGCAAACCAGTCATTGAGTCACGGAAGGCATCGGACATGCTGTCGCGTGTGAGGGGTTCAATACCAGATTTGAATTGTCCCATTGCGAGCATATCTGCCTCAACGTCCAGTTTTTCCAGAAGCCCTTTGTAGAAGAGAATTTCTGCGCGTAAACCGATTAGATTGAGACTTCCAGTTGGCATTAGCACAATGCGGTCCATTGCAGTAGCAAGGAGATATTGGACATTGCCACCGCTTTCAAGATAGGCGATCATCTCTTTTTCTGCATCTTGAAATTCGTTTAATTTATTTCGGACTTCCTGAAGGCTTGCCCATCCTATGCCGATATTTCCGATTTTAAAGATAACTCCAGCGACTTCATCATCGTTTTTGAGTGCGTCAAGTTTGTTGAAAAGTCCGCGTAGTGTTTTGGTTGAAGAAGTGCCGAAAAAACTCATCTCTTTTATATCAGTGTAGGTGCCGCTCAGTGTAAATTCAACGTATTTTTTAACAGGTGGTGCTGCTTCTTGGTCGGTTTGTTCCTGAGCGGACAGTGGTAGGACGAAAAGGAGGACCATAAGCAGAGATATTACTGTATGCCTGAAGGTTTTTAATGCTTTCATTTTATCTCCTTGCGGACGGGCATGATGGTGCCGCCACTACGGTTTTTGTTTTATTTTACAACATAACGGGGATTGTGTCAATCAAAAAGTGGGAGGATTGAAGTGTTGAGTTTTTGACAATTTCTGAATCACGGATTATGCGGATTACACGGATTGCGCGGATTTTGAGAAACTCGGTGTCAAAACAATGACAATGCGCGCTTGATATATTGGAAATCGGTGTTGAAAACCCCTCCTACAAGAAAAAAGAACGGTTAATGACAAAAACTTTACACACCCTTCAATTGTGGGAGGATTGAGGTATTTATTGAATATGCCGAATAGCAGGTAGACGGATTTATTAGAACAGAAAAACGCTAAACAGCCGTTTTTCTCAAAATGAGTAAAAATTCTGACTTCATGCCATCAGGGTTCTTATTCTTCCGCACACCGAACAGTTGTCGCGTTTTAATCCTATCTTCATAAACTTTTTCAAATAAGTATCCGCGTTCCGAAAAGTATTCTGCCAAGATTCTCCATAGTTCAACCGTTATCCCATCAATACGCGGATTACCGACGAAAATACAGGCGGCAGCGTTCGGTTTTAATCGATACATTGCATTTTCAAGCGCATTTATCGTATGGCAAAAATAGGAGTCAAGTCGTTTATGCAAGTCTGGACGGGAGAGTTGGTCTCTGACTTTATCCAATGTTGGCGTATGAATGACACGATCTGCCTTCCGATACGGGATTTCAAGACGTGATAATTCCTTTATTTCCTCATCAGTATGTCCTAACCAAAAGAGTTCCATTTTTGTGGAGCGGATATATTCCTGTGCTTGGAGATAGGGCGGTGATGTGATTAATGCGTCACATTCGCGAGGCACATCAATATAGGAGGAATCAACGCCTCCCTGAAAATCAACCTGATTTTGATGATGTTGTGTCTGCATCACAAAGTCGTTGAGACTTCTTAACGTTTTCAAGGAATGATCGTAGACTATCTCTATTAACTGGTCTTTCCAATTTTCGCGGAGTAGTCCTTCTATAGCAGCTAATTTTCGCTTGGATCTGGCTAATTTTGGTGTTCTATGTTCAGTATAAGAGAAACGTTTGCTCACCTTCAACAGTGCCGTTTTGATAATGGCAGCGTAGACATCTTGTTCTATGCTGTAGATATAACCCCAGTGGTGCGATAGCAATTTCAAGATTTCAGGTGCGTACCAGTATTGGACATTAGACCAGGAGGGTATAAAACGGTGGTTTTTACTTTCTCTCATGCTGTCAAGCAATTTGCATAAATGCTCTTTATGCAACTGTTCTTTTTCGCGGTATATCTTCAGCGGCATAATGTGATTCAAAAGTAGATTGAGATCCAGTAGCACAGCATTGCGTTTGCACAGATATGCCTCAACGCCTACTGTTCCTGAACCTGCAAACGGATCAACAATCCAATCCCCTTCCTGTGTGTAGGTGTTGATTGCATATCTAACAACTTGTGGGATAAATTTCGCAGGATACGATACGATGGCGTGTGTTAAGTAGCCAGTATCGGTAATTTCAGGCACTAATTCCCGGAATGAGACTAACGTTACGCCGTCAGATGCTGTCCTCTCTTTTGGGACTTCAAACTCGGTATCTATGGGAAAAAGTGTGAATTGTTTTTCCATGTTTCGATTTTTTATTTGCGATTATGAGCAGTCAAACTTAACAATAGAATGGCAAAGTTGGGTTTCGTTCTACTCTACCTAATCAACGCTATGAATGCCTTTGTGGCATTCAGCGGGCGTCAGTTTAAGAATATATCCTCTTGTGGGAGCGAATCAACGCAGCATGCGCGTTTGGCATGCTGCGGGTTTTCAACCCAGACAAATGCCAAAAGCGCATTTAGCGCTGATTCGGATATAACAAGTAGAGGGTTCCAAAATCGGGCTTTCAAAACCCTCCCACAAGAGAATGTCCGAGGCGCAATGAATTGCGCGACTACAAACGCGTTATTTCTTAAATTGACGCCTATGGGTTTCATGCCTCAACCCAACCTACGAACTATTCCGATTCTTCTCCCACTTCTCTCGCCCCTTCAATTTCTTCCTCAGTCAATTGGAAATCAAACACATCTTCCCCTTCGTCAACATTTTCTGTTTCGGTATCAGGTGGGATGACCTGCTGCACTTCATCTGCTGGTTGTGCTGCTTCCTCCTGCGTTTCAAGTTTCGGCGCAGTCGCACCGAGGATTGTTAATCCTACAATCGCTACAACACAGACACTTGTGACCGTCATTGCAATTGGGCGTTTCCAAAGAACTTTGCGCTCACTTCTGTCTAAGAAAGGCAAGAATAACAGTAGCAACATGCCGACTGTCGGGATAACAAATGTCCCAAGAATTTCAAAGGGACCTTGGAAGTATTTGAGCAGTTGAAATAGGAACAAGAAATACCATTCAGGACGAGGATCGTAATCTGCATTTGTCGGGTCTGCGACATCTTCAAGCGGAACAGGAGCGAACAGCGCAGCGCAAGCAAGTATTACAAAGAGAATTAGCATGCCAACAACATCTTCAAATACCTGATCTGGATAGAACGGTTTGCCGGTTTTCATCTCCTCCGGTGTGTTCTTCGGTAAACCTGAGGAACCGTAGAATCGGACGAGGAAAAGGTGCACACCGACCAGACCGAAAGCCAACCACGGCAACCAAATCGTATGCAGTGCGTAAAACCGAGACAGCGTCACCGCGCCAACCTCGGCACCGCCACGCATAACCTTTGCGACTACATCGCCTAATATAGGCGCGGTGCTTGAGATTTCAATTCCGACAACCGTTGCCCAATACGCTTTTTCGTCCCATGGCAGCAAATAACCTGTAAATCCGAAACCGAGCGTAACCAATAGCAGCAGAACGCCAACAACCCATGTGAGTTCACGCGGTGCTTTGTATGATCCGTAAAGCACAACGCGGAGTATATGCAGAAAGACAATGATGACCATCGCACTGGCACCCCAATGGTGCAAACCGCGCACAAAGTTACCGAACGGCACCTCGTTTGTGATATAATTGACTGCATTATGGGCGTGGTCTGGCGAAGGAGAATAGGATAGCGCTAAAAATGCCCCTGTCGCTGCTTGAAGTAGCAGTAGAAACATCGCTAAACTGCCGAGCGAAAAAAGCAGATTGATATGTTTCGGCAGCGGTTTGCGCAGATGCGCCATCACCCCATCTAATGGGAGGCGATCATTGAGAAACTGTTTCATTACGCCTCCTTCACATATAAAAGGCCATTTTCTACTTTGACTTCAAGTTTCTGCAACGGTTCCGGTGGCGGACCGGCAACAACAGCTCCAGTCTTATCAAAAATAGCACCGTGGCATGGGCATAGGAACGATTCTTTACTCTCATCCCATCGGACAAGGCAACCGAGATGTGAGCAGGTCCGTGAAAAGACACTCCATTCCCCATTACCAGCATCCGTCACGTAAACAGAACGTTTCTTTGTGGCTTTCACCCAACCGTCTTTCGCTGTGAACGTATAATTGACTTTCTTAAAGCGACTGTTTTTGAGGCGGTCTACCGTTCCCACGTCAACCCATTGCGATTCGCCTTTTTTCCACGCAGGGGAAATAGCAAATCCGATTAACGGGATACCGGCAGCTAAACTCACTAATCCACCAATGAAAGCGGTGGCGATTTGTAAAAAAGAGCGTCTACTCTCTTTTGACATCCTAATTCTCCTCTATTACAATATAATCGGATTTCAGCGTGTGAACCTTCAACAATCGGGGTTGAAAACCTCTCCTACAAAAAAGGTTGAAAATCTTCAACAATCGGGGTTGAAAACCCCTCCTACAAAAAAGGTTGAAAATCTTCAACAATCGGGGTTGAAAACCCCTCCTACAAGAAAAAGACGAATTACCTTTTCCGGGTTTGTCCTTCAAATGGGGTACGCAGGTCGTATTTACCTTCTTCCAAGACAGGAAGCGTGCCGTCATTAACCATCAACTCAAGTGGCAATTCTTTGGTTTCCAACGGCATATTGACAACGTCTTTAATGCGTAAGGATTCATAAATCGCCATCATAATTTCGATGGTGTATCGGGCTTGTTCCCCTCTGCCCCGGTGGGTCGGGATTTTGCCTTCTATCCACTCAATTAATTCTTGGAATTGGTTTTTGGGTTCCGGTGGTGGCGTAATTGTTTGCCAACCTTTCGCATCTCCGTTTTGGAGCAGCACTGTACCGTTATCACCATTACGAATTTGCCCCTCTGTGCCAGCGATTCTCGGCATGGAAACACCCGGATCGGGCAGGTCACCTTCGTAGATAGCACGTGCGCCACCTTCAAAGCAGATTAATCCCATACAGAGGTCTTCGCAAATTGTGCGGCGTTCCCATCGATCAGTTGTGCGCGATGTTTGCCCGATAACCCATAACGTCTCAGGATCGGACAACAGGTAACGCCAACCATCAATCGCGTGTGTGCCTGTGTTGAGTAGACCTGCGTGTGCTTTGGCGCGGTGATGCAGTGTTGTCGGTTGCCCAATTGCACCTGCAGCTACGAGTCTGCGAATTTCTGTGTTCTGTGCGCTGTATCTGCCTTGGTGTCCGATGACAAGTTTGACATTGTTCTCTTCACAGGCGGCAAGCATATCATCTGCTTGACCCAACGAAGCGGACATCGGTTTTTCACCGATAATTCCTTTCACGCCAGCTTTCGCTGCAGCAACTGTGGCTTCAGCACGCGGTCCCTGCCACGTTGTGATGCTAACGATGTCCAAATCCTCTTTTGCTAACATCTCGTCAACATCGGTGTAGATAGCTGGGACATCATATTCGTCTGCGACGCGTTTTGCGGATTCTTCATAGATGTCCATTGCTGCCACGACTTTAGCATTCTCTTGTTTCTGCCATGATCTGGAATGGGACCGACCCATGCCACCACAGCCAATGACTCCGATACGATATGTTTGATCCGTTGCCATAATTTAGTCTCCTTGATTTGGTTGAGCATTCGGTCATATAGGTTAATGTATCAATTTCTGTTGTTTTCGTCAACAAATTTCACGTTAACCAGAGGCATTCAATTGTCAGCTTATTACCCGTTTTAGCCGAAAGGTCGCGAGCTGGAACTCGCTCCTACAGGAAGAGACCTTTGAGAAAAGTTAGAAATTACTGAAAAATTGAATGGTTCTGCATGTCCACCATCACCGATATTCTTATGAAAAGGTTTGACAAACTTCAGAAATTATGAAAAACTAAAACACAACAAAAAGAAGGGAGATTTTGTAATGGCAGACTATGAAGATAAAGGATCGCAAATTCGAGTGACAAACCTTGAGGCTTACCCGATGGGTGAGAAAGCGTATGTCAAGATTGAAACTAACATGGACGTTACAGGGTGGGGCGAAATCAACAATATGGAGACAAACGTCACCTGTGAATTGGCACGTTCCCTGTCCACAATGATTATCGGAGAAAACCCGACACGTATTGAACATCACTGGCAGCGCCTATTCCGCGCACATCGCAATATCCGTGGTGGCGGATTGATGGTGCATACGATCTCTGCTATTGATATGGCGTTGTGGGATATTGCTGGGAAACTGTGGGGCGTACCGGTCTATCGCTTGCTCGGCGGACCCTGTCGTGATAAAATATGGAAGTATCCGAGTCCAAAGGCTATTAAAACGGGACCGGGTGGTTCTAAAACTTTCGCTGGCACGCCGGATGAAATTGCAAATATGGTGCAGCGGGTTCACGACACACGAGAGAAAGTTGGTACTGATGGCGCGGTGATGTTCGATGCACATAGTTGCATGCCGCCACCTGTCGTTAAACAATTTGCGGGACACCTCAAATCCGACGATTTGCTTTTCCTTGAAGAAGCATGGGTGCCGGGCAACATTGAAGTGATGCGAAAGATCCGCGAATTTGTGCCTGTGCCGTTAGCGACAGGTGAACGCGACCGCACAATATGGGAAGTGCGTGAAATTCTTGAAGCACAAGTGATTGACATCCTTCAACCCGATGTTGGACATGGCGGCGGTATCACGCAAGTCAAGAAAGTTGCTGCACTTGCAGAGGCACATCACGTCCCGATAGCACCGCACTGCACTATGTCTTATCTCGGTCTTACAGCGAGTTTTCACCTATCTGCCTCTGTGCCGTTTTTCCTTATCCACGAAGGCTATGAGAATGTCCTACCTGCTGGTGTTGCACATAAAACGTGGGAGATGGACGATGAAGGATACGTTTCGCTACCTGAAGGTCCGGGGTTGGGCGTTGAAGTGGATGAGGCGAAGGTGATTGAAGTTAGTAATTCGGGAAGAAGGTTTAATTGGCCCAACGCTCGTTTAGCAGACGGTTCTGTCGCGGATTATTAACCGTATCATTACATCAAAGGGATTTTGGTCTCTACTTAAACGGACTTGGGACAGACAACGCCACCATTATAGCGTTGGATACACGCCATTGTATGTGGCAAAACGGTGTTATGTATAACACCCGAAACCTTGAATGTATCTTTACGAAGTTTATTGAGGATAGTTTGAAGGTTTCATGATGGATTTGGCTCTATTATACAAACAGATATGTCTGCAAGCATTTTTCTAAATAGTCGGCTTACGCTTCGGGACATTCTATCTTGCTCTGGAAGTAAAACTATTTCAGCATGCGCTATGTTATTTTCGTCAGGAGTGATTTTGACCTTTACAGTATAGTCAGGATGATCTGGTAGGCGTATAGCCTTAACATCTTTCGTCCAAATTCCCATAACTCCATCTGAAGGTTTGTCTTTTACGTCTTTTGGACAGCGAGTTAACTTCGCTCGGTTTACAGAAGGGTTACCGCTTGAAAAAGCTGCCCTGTCAATTAAGATGTTATCAGATTCTACCTTAGTATAATGCTTTTCGTTAGGATTGTCCTCATTAGATCGGAAATATCTATATAGTAATTCGATTTCGTCCACATATTTGGAATTATTCTTCATTAATTATCCATTTCCATAATCGCAAGTAATCTTTTTTGAGGAGGGGTCTTTCTATTGCACGTGGTTTGCCGAATTCTTTCCATACCTTAGAAACAACTGAATCATTTTGCCCTATTTCAAGATACAAAGTTCTATCCCCGATCTTCCATTTTATACTTGCGCCGCCTTCTTCAAAGTGAGATATATAAGATTTTTTTAGTGAATACCCCTTAGAACTAATAGTAGAAACGAATTCCCTCAGAACGAATTTAGCATGGTCTATATCTTCAGGCGTGGGCTTTCTATAGCCAATCTCGTCCCAGTCATATTCATTTTTTAGAAGGCTATCAATTTCAGATAGCATTTCCTGTAATAGAATTTCGTTGGGTTGCTGAAATCTAACGAAAAACCTAACAACAAAATTTTCAAGTGTGTAGTTATAATGGTATTCAGACAGAGGTAGATTAGGAACTATACCGGCAATATCTGGTATAGAAGAAGCGATATTCTGTCTAATTCCTGTATGCGATAAACTTTCTAACTCAAACTTGGATTGCTCCTTGTTAAGATTAATGTCGCGTCTTTCACCAGATTCTTTATTTGCAGTAGATGAAGAATAATTAAAGAAATCCCCATGAATTGTTGTGAACATTGAATTGTCCGCTGAAATTAAAGTCATATCCTTACACCTCTACTTTTAATCCATAGACATCTGATAGAACGTTAATCGCTCTTTCTTTTAGGTTAAACATAGAATGCTGTGATAATAGAGACTCGAATATAGATAGTCTATCTATGTTAAAATGGAAATTAAATCCAACACCAGAGGCATTATTCTGTTTATCTATATTTGTAGATATATTCATCACCATATCATCTAAATTAAATCCCAAATTAGATTGCTGAGTGATTAACTGCATGTTGAGATCACTGAATATTTTAGTGTCTATGGTATTTAATATAGTTTCATTAATTCTTTCATCATAAAAATGAAAGTTTATTCCATAACCCGTGACGAATGTGTTGGGTAAGAGTCTAAAGGTTTTCAAGGCGTATTTCTCAAGTAGATTAAAATCGTCGCCCATTTCTAAACGAAATTCTAATCTATTGCCTATAAGAATAATTTTGATACCATCAAAAGACGCAGATATAGAGGCATCTCTAATAGACAAAGTGTTGTTTCCAACAAGGTCCATTTTTATACTCTGATTATCAAAATCCGTGGCTTCAATCAAGTGAGTTCCAATCCAAGGTGGATTGACAATACTCGGATTCCACGAACCTATGATAACTAATGAACTTTCAGAGTAATTCAACTTCATAGAATATTCCTTAATTTTCGGTTTTCACTACTGTACGAAACGATTAGAAAGTCAACATACCCTTTCTAATCTAATTGTACAGACTATACAAGATTTAGTCAAGCAAAAGTGATAGAGATCAAGAGTTTTTTCTATTGAAGCACAAAAAGAATCATATTGTCAAGTTTTAATTTGCAATAAGTAGTTTTGGGCTTGGTGGGTTGCCCAGAGAGCGTATAGAGGCTTCTTCTTGGCTTTTATTGGGTTACCTCCTTGCTCATTGTGGTTACTTCCAATCATCACCAGGAATTATCTTTTCCAAACAATCGAAATTATTGTGAAATTTTTCAAACGCACTGTAATCATATATCTTCCCCTCATTTAGTACTTTTCCCTCTTTGTTCATTCTCAGTGACGTTTTCTGATTGTCGGTTATTTGATAAGATGCTATCTGCAAATTATCAAAAAGTGCAACATCTTCCGTTTTGAAAATGTAGTAGTTGACGTTGTCTTCGTCCCAAACTTGTATCCATGGGTAAAATATTCTGGAATCTGCCAGGTGATAACGGATTTTCGCATGGAAACTATACGTTTTTATTTCTTTTCCTGATTTTGTTTTCTTTCCAGGAATTCCCTCTGATGTCTTTACTTGTATAAATCGAACGAGCATCTTCAGACTGTCTTGGTGACATGTATTGCATAGCTGAGTTACTGTTTTACTTTTCTTCTGATTGCCTTTCTTATCTATATAAGTTTCTTCACGAGTCCATGCATCTTTGAAGGTTTTGCAGTTTTCACAGTAACTTTTCAGAATGACAAAATCGTATTTCTCATCAATATATGCACTATAAACTTGCCATCCTCGTTTATGTAGTTCCATTGCCAATCGCATCTCACCATAAAGACCGATTACACGTTTATCGGTATCAGATCCATTCACTTTCCACCTCTTTCGGTTCCGTAGTAAAGAGACCACCTGGGATCCGATTCAGGACGGCATCTCTAAACAATGTTCTATTCAGTTCTATTCCAATACTATTTCGTCCTAACCTCAATGATTCTATTGTGGTCGTGAATGAACCTGCAAAAGGATCGAGGACAGATTCCTCTATACCACTGAACACCCGAACTGCGTATTCGGGAATTTCGCGTGGGAAGGGGGCTGTATGTCCAAGCGTGTTTTGACCCTTGCTGTTTATCTTGATTACTGGTGCTAATTTGACGATATCGCGACGCCATTGCCGCAGCAAATCTTCATCAACAAAGTTATGGGATCGTTGCAAACCCGTCATCAACTGCGTACGGGCAGAAAAACGTTTGCCGCGATTGCCTGCTGATCGCTTGAAACAGTCTAAATTCTTGCATTCCCAAGATTTGATACCTACTCCAGAGTATGCATTCCCATTGATTTTCAGACATCCACATACTGGACAGGGATAAAGTGTTTCATCCAACCGATGCTTGTAGAAAATAAAAATATGCTCATAACAGTTGACGGGATATTGATACAATGGGTAAGGTCTGTTTCCATTCTTATGTCGCTGAGTCTGAACTTCCCCTTTGTCCCAGATGAAGTCATCCACAAATTGAAAACCGTGTTCTTCAAATATCATAGTGAAATATGCACCCAAAGGTATTCGGCGTTTTCCCCAAGTCGATTTGGTATGTCTGTTGTCGTTGTCAAATATATCTCCGACATTGAAAACGAAAGGGCGATGATTGTCCAGGACCCGATAGCATTCCTTGATAATACTGGACATTTCATCCAAATAGTCATCCAGAGTTTCCCACTGGGAATAATCTCTTGCGTTGTAATATGGTGGCGAAGTGATCATCAACTGAACGCTTTCGCTGTCCATGCGCCGCAAAAAGTCCAGGCAGTTACCCCACAACATTTTCGGTCTGTGAGGTTCAAAAAAAATATCCTGATTCAGAGATGGATCGGCATTAGCATATTGTTTTTGATATTCTTTCTTCACTAAATCGTAGTATGCTTTGATAAACTGTTCTATGGTCGAATCTCTATCTCCTTGAATGTTATGGAGGCAATCAGTTTTAAAATCATTCAACTGTTGTTCATTGAAAACGCGTCTTAGATATTTATCACTGACTTCAAATATGGTATGTAGGTAAGGATGTGGAACATCGGTCGCGCGCAATACAGCATGGTTAGTGTCTACTTCAGCCAATCCCATAATTGCACCTCCTTTCTCAATCAAGAAATCAAATCGTTATATCTAACGTATTGTACCAGATATAACGATATTTTGTCCACATTTATTACTAAATATTTCGGAATTGCTTGGTTTCGCTGATTTCTGCAGCATACAGCAGTTTGTATCCAGTTTAAGTGAATTTTAGCCTTTTTGCAGGTCTAAAACTATTTATTTCCCAAAATTTTGTCTTGTAATTGCATTTTATGCAACCTTTACTCCCTTAAAACACGACTATAGACTATAAGGCAATTTATTTTGGAGGATTGGCATGAAAAATGACGATGTTGGTCTGATTCAGCGCATCTTGTCAGGAGATGAGTACGCTTTCACTGCGCTCGTGCAAAAGCATCAAAAGTGGGTTCACTCCCTTGCATGGCAAGAAATCGGCGACTTCCATGCAGCGCAAGAAGTTACGCAGGACACCTTTATCCATGCTTTTAACTCCCTGCCAACGTTACGAGACCCCAAACGTTTTTTAGGGTGGCTTCGCGTAATAGCAAAACGTCGGTGCGTAGAGTGGATACGAAAAAAGCCAATTGCAATGCCATCTATAGATGCGATGCCAAAATCAGAACTGGAAAGGCTGTTCTACGTCCGCTATCTTGAAGAAGAGCAGACACAAGCATCAACAGATAGGTTGCGCGAAGTCGTGGAAGACCTCCTCCAAAAACTACCAAAGTCTGAACGTTCCGTAATTGTCCTACACTATTTCAAAGGTTTGACCTGTGAAGAGGTGAGTGCGCGTTTAGACATATCGCTGAACACGGTAAAGAGTCGGTTATACCGTGCACGGAAGAGACTGGAGAAGGAGGAGTCAATTATTCGCGAAAATTTGAGGCCGAATTTATTGAGAGGCGAACCTCGGTATATTAGCATTCAAGCGACTGCGGAAACGGAAAGCGGCGAACATTTAGCAGAAGGCGGTTTCCGTCTAAACCGAACCGATGAGGTTTTCACATCTACCGGTATTGGCACAAGAGGTCATGATGATGGTGATCCATCACCAATGTATATGTTGTTACATTATGTCAGCCACGGTAAGATTAACCTTTTTAGGTTTCCTATGAATATCGGAAAAAGTTGGAAACAAGCAGGTGCTTGGAAATCAAAAGCGAGAACGACTTTGGAAGGTTATGAAAGGGTAGAAGTGTCGGCGGTATTTGAAAAATGTTTGAAGCATAAAACCGTTTTTACAAATGCTGATGTAGAAGGCACAAATGCTGAACTGCGGAATGCACTTGTTAACGGCACCCGTTATTTATGGTTCGCTAAGGGTGTTGGACTTGTTAAGATGCGATATGAACACGCCAACGGTGTCGTAACTGAAGCTGAATTGTTTAAATACGAAGTTCCGCTTGAGGGTGGAGAATACCTCCCTGTGCAAGTCGGGACGCAGTGGACATACAGATGGCAAAATAGCTATCGTGACGAAGCAGTTTTTGAGAAGTGGCACGTCATCAGGAATTTCAGTAAACCAGTGAATCTTGAAAACCAGATGGAACTTGCATCGGCAAGATATGAAGTCACAATAGATGCTGATGAACCGCGCATAGCAGAAGTCAAGTGTATCCTAACACCGAAAATTGGCAGTGGTGCTAAAAGCGGCAAAAAACATCTGATGTTATCCATGAGCCGCTTTGATACTGAATGGTTGTATGATGGATATGCTCGTTATCTTCGCGACTTGACAGTTACTGATGTAGATGGAGAAACGTTGCCTGTTGAAGAGATTGACAAAACACAATGGGTTGTTGAAACGCGGGATGACTTACCTGTGACGTTGTACTACAAAGCGTTGTTAAACCATGATGAACGGGATTGGCCTACAGGCAGGGATGAAGCACCGTATGCCCAAGAAGATTGCATCTTTTGGACTGGATATGCCCTATTTATCGTGGGTAAGGTGAAAGATATTGAATTGCAAGTTAACGTCCCTGATAATTGGCATGTTTCAACGGCTTGGGAGCGGATTGAACCTGAAGACCATCGTTTTGTTTGTAAAGATCAGGAGGACTTGATGAATGCGTATCTTGTGCTTGGTGAACATTGTGAACGAATAGCAAAATCTGGAGATGCGGAGATAGTGCTTGCCATTGGTGGACGCTTTAAAGCATCTATGGATAAAATACAGCGTACTATTGAAGCAATCCTGAAAGCGTATACAGAAGTATTTGGGGGTACCCCGAAAGACAGGATGCTGTTTGTCGCTAACCCTTATGGTGCGGAAGGATATCGCAGCGGTGGTGCATCAGGACGGAGCATCACCGCTCTGATCGGAGGCGAATTAGACGAAACGAATAGAAGTTTTTGGGCTAATTTAGTGGCAGGCGTGGTTTGCTATATGTGGAATGGAAAAGCCATTTATTTTGCCAAGTCGGAAAATTGGTTCACTGAGGCTGGTAAACAGGAATATTGGTTTACCGAGGGGTTCACTTCGTATTATTCAAATGTTATTTGTACTCACCTTGGGCTTATTTATGAAAACGATTTTCTCGATAATTTTACACGTTCATGGAAATCGTATCTATCTGAACAGGGGAAACTTTCTATCCGAGAGGCTGGCAAAAGCAAATTTGCTAACCGCGAACTCGTTTATGACGGTGGTAGCCTTATTGCTACGGCTTTAGACTTGCAGATTCGGACGCTAACGCAAAATCGGAGCAGCTTAGACAATGTGATGCAGCAGATGTATAAGGAGTTTGGACTTACAGAAAACGTATTCACGATAAACGATGTCATCAGGATTGTCAGCAAAATTGCAGGTAAAGATTTTGAACCATTCTTCAATAAATATGTAACAGGTACGGAGCGATTGCCTTTAGAAGAATACCTTAAAAACGCGGGTGTAGATGCACAGATAGAATTTGGTGAAAAACTACCGAACCTCAGATATATCCTCAATGAGATGTTGTCCATTCTTTATCTCAGGAATACGAAGGTGGGAAGCCTAATTATTTTCCGGTCCCCGAAATATCAAGATGGTGACAAACTTATTGCGATCAACGGCACACCTATGAGGATGTCTGACGACATTAGAAGGATGGCAAAAGACTGGAAATCGGGTGATGTCGTAACATTAACCCTTGAGCGAAAAGGGGAAGAAATTATCCTACCAACTACATTAGGCGGCATGCCCGGAAAACCGCCTCTTGAAGCAGCGAGTATTAATATTACCATTACCCAAAAACCTGACAGCACGGATGCGCAACGTGCGATCTGGTCAGAAATATTGGGAAACAACCAATAATCTGTCTCCTTACCTACCGAGTATAAAATTTTCCCAAAAATTCATTTTATGCAACCTTTTTCCTTTAAAACGCGACTTAACGTCATAAGCCAATTTTAGTGTTAAAATCCATTGAAATATGGAAATAATTATACACATTTCCTGTGAATCAACGCTGAATGCGCTTTTGGCATTCAGCGTTGATTCACAGATCAATACTGTCCAAATAAATTCAAATCTACCATAAAATGCACGTAAAAGGAGAAGTAATTATGAATTTTACAAGTTTCAAACAACGCTCTGCAATTCCCGCAAGTATCCTTGTTCTCGTTGGTATTCTGGCACTTTTTGTGGCTTCGTCACACAATATTGCACAGAAGAATACAAGTACTCTCTCTGGTCAAGTTGTTGATATGGACGGCGACCCGATTCCTGGGTTCAGGTTAGCCATTCACCCAATTGATATTATTGATGGTGAGATGTGGCAGGCACCACTACCGATACATCAATTGAAAACCGATGCTGCTGGACACTTTCAAATCAGCGATATTCTCCCCGGACACGCGCAATTCGTGGTATCTCCTGAAATAGGTGCCTCTGAAGCAGACACCGAGATTCACTCCATTGATGTCGCGGGCTTAAGTTTTTTGCCTATTGATGCCCCAAAGTTGAAAATATCACATCACCCAATTCGTCCGATTTTTGGGGCAAGGTTTGTTGAATCAAAGAAATTGTCATCTATGGGTGGTATTCCGTTATACATCAAGTCAGGATTAGACATCAAAGACATAACAATAAAAGTGCTTCCTCGTATGCGTATCCGTGGCAAAGTCCTTTTGGCGGACGGAACACCATTAGCCAAAGCTGCAGTGAAGTTTAACATTAACTATCGGAGTTTTGATGGAGTTCATAGCGGAAATGGAAGTATTACACCAACGCATACAGATTCGGATGGGTACTTTGTGAAATACGTGAATTTGCCCATATTTGCCACAGTATCTGTGGAGTACAACGGCGGCATGGCAACATCCAAAACGGTCAAAATCTCTGCGGAGAAACGCCGCCATGATTTGGTCTTGCGACTGAGCGATACGCCAATTCCAGATGTTTTAACTCCTGTTCCGGGAGATGTCCAAATAGCACCGCCATCCTCAACGATTCAGGACCGTTAGATGCAAAATAGGTGCGTTTACTGTAGGAGCGATCTCCGAATAGCGACTAAACGCTTTGATAGTTGGGAATCGGAATTCCCTCCTACCGTTAAGTGCTGTCCAATTAATTCTAAAATCTACCATAAATTAAGATTTTAAAAGAAAGCATGTAATCTGAAATATCATCAAAATAAAGATTATGCACGTTTCAATACCAAGATTGCGTCTTTAATTAAAAGGAAATAATGTCCACACTTTGGCTGATTATCCAACGGGAATTCGTCTCAAATATCTTAACATCCCGATTCATGATTGGGCTTATTGTGTGTCTGCTTTCAACTGCTGTCGCAGTATTTGTTCAGGTAGACGACTACGAAAAACGTTTGGCGGGATATAACACTGCTGTCCGAGAGGCAGAGACGGAAGCACAGGAATGGGAACTCTATTCCAAAATCAAGCCGAAGGCACACCGCAAGCCGAATCCGTTTAGCATCTTTAACGTGGGTGCGGAGAACGCTGGTGCCAATACGGTCACCGTTGAGTTGGGAAAGCCTATCTTTGAATTCAACTTCCCTATTTGGGAAGCACCAACGCAAAAACGGGGTTCAGATAATCCATTCCTTGCGATGTTCCTAACCGTGGATGTGGTTTTCATCTTCAAGATCGTGCTGAGCGCGTTAGCGATTCTGTTTGCCTACAACACGATTTCGGGTGAAAGAGAAGATGGCACACTGAAACTTGTGTTATCTAATGCGATACCGAGAGATACGATAGTGTTTGGGAAATATCTCGGTGGGATGCTGTCTCTGTTTCCAATTGTTTTGGTGAGTTTAATTGTGGCACTGTTGCTCGCGTTTTCTTCACCAGTTATCGTCTTTGATGGAAACGACATATTACACATCATGACGATATTCGGTGTTTCGTTGTTGTATGTGTCAACGTGGTATCTTTTAGGACTCCTTTTATCTGTTTGGACAAAACAAGCGGCAACAACGCTAATCCTTTCCATGTTTATTTGGGTGATCCTCACAAGTGTTCATTCAAATGTCGTGGCATTTGGAGTGGAAAAATTTCCGCCGCATCCAGTGAAATCTGAAATGTCGTTGATCCAGCCTGCTGCTGATGTATGGGAACAATTTAAAAAAGATCGGGATGCCTATCGCAGACAGAGAGGCTACGAAGATCTGCAAAAGTCAATTATTTGGGAACCTGGGGCATCATCAAGAGGAGTTGGCAGTGGTTCTATGTTCGGAGGTTATTTCTTAACAGAGAGTTATAGCGTCACAAATGTCGCCCAAGCCGATACTTCTATCTTCCAAGAAATTTTAGGCTATCAAGAGCAACTTCGGTTTGAATATGCGGATAGAGCGGAAGAAATTCTCAAAGAACCCGCTGAGGCACGAGAGAAGAATTCTAAGTTTGCTGATGCTCTCTCCCGTATCTCCTTTGCAGACACATACTATTTCGCTGTTGGCACAATAGCAGGCACAGACCGACAGCGTTATAACGATTTTATTGCGGGTTCAAGAAACTATAAGCGTGAGATTGTTGAGTATTTAAAAGATAAAAAGGCATTTTCTTCGCGCGCGTGGTTTTCTAATGACAAGGGAGATGCTGAGTTAACCGATCTGCCCGTTTTCCAACATCAACGGCTTTCCCTTTCCGAAAGCTTGTCCCGTGCGTCGATGGATATTTTGATTCTATTGGCATGGAATATCGTCTTATTCATGGTCGCTTATGTATCCTTTCTACGATATGATTTAAGTTGAAAAGAGGAGTTGAAGCAGATGGTTTGGCACATTGCGAGGAAAGAGATATACCACAATCTCACGACGCTCCGATTTTCCTTGATGATCATCCTTCTGCCTGTGCTGTTTATGGCGAATGCACTGATATATAGTCTTGGCGGCGATGGTTATACAACACAAATCAATACTTACAACCGCCATGTAGAACAAAATAGAGATTATATCAAAGAACAAGCGGGTAAGGGTTTGGCGGAATTAGCACTGATAGGACATGGTGAGATTCTAAGACACCCTACCGGGTTGACATTTTGTGCCGATGGGACAGATAAATTAATTCCGCGTTCTGTCAAAATGCAGAATACTGGAACAGCCAGTCGAAGCGGTTATGAGGAATTTGAAGATTATGCTTGGAAAGCCCCGTGGACATTAGAGTACCCTTTGCAAAATACGGGCGGTCCTGGGATGCGACGGATCAAAATCGACTGGGTTTTCATCGGTATCCTGATGAGTTTTTTTGCGATTTTATTCACTTTTGATGCTATTGCTGGGGAACGAGCGAGCGGGACACTAAGTTTGATGATGTCCAATACAGTATCGCGCGGGCAGGTGTTGTTGGGGAAATACCTCGGTGCATTTGTGACACTTATGGTACCGCTTATGATTGGCATCTTGATGAACTTGCTGGTTATCCTTATTTCAAAAAATATTCCGTTTGAGTCGAGGGATTGGCTATGTATTTTGGGAATGATAGGATTGTTTGCGTTACACATCTCTATTTTTATCTTCCTTGGTCTCTTTTTCTCAAGTCGTGTTTCAAATCCAATAACAAGTTTGGTATGGCTTTTACTCACCTGGGTCTGCTTAGCGTTTGTTTTTCCGAGTCTACTTGGCACTTTTGTCGGCAACATAAATCCTATTCCCTCGGTTGACGAGGTGTCCATGCAGCGAGAAGCACAATTAAGGCAACTTGGAGATGAATACCATCCTTTTGGTAGGTCAGGAGATATACCATCTAAGTTAAGCAAGGCAGCTTCTGTTGAGAATCCCGAAGCAACGCTTCTTTGGGCAACTTACCTCACCAAAGAAATGGAGACAAAAACCCGTTTTAATGATGGACATATTGATCAGCAGTTTAGGCAGGTCCAGCTTGCTCGCGACCTTACCCAAATCTCTCCGATAGCGACTTTCCAATATGCGATGGAAGGGTTTGCAAATACAGGTATTGTTAGTTATATGAATTTTGTTAAACAGGCGCGCCGTTATCGGCAAACGTTTGTTGATTTCGTAAAAGCAGAAGATCAGAGCGATCCAGAAAGCCTACATATCTATCCTGTAAAAGAAGGACTATCTCAGAAAAAGGTAAATCCAGACGCGGTTCCAGTCTTTGAGGAACAAATTTCTTACCGTAGCGTATTATCTCAAGTCGGTTTGCTGGTGCTGTTTAATCTGCTATTTCTAATTATGGCGCAGGTTTCGTTTCTCAAAAGCGATATAAAATAAACGCGAGAGTTCACAGTGGAACATCTGCAAGGATACCTTGCAATACATATCAGAAATAGTTTATAATTATCATGAGTTAAGCAAAAGTTGTAGGTTGGGTTGTAACAGACAAACACTATAAATCAACGCTCTGAATGCGCTTTTGGCATTCAGAGCATTTGCACCGATATATCGCGCTTACAAAGCGCTCCCACAAAGAAACTGTACCAATTGTTAGCTGCCACTCATATAAGCCCGATGCGGTGAAACAACGCTAAATAAGCGTGTGGTATCTGTCGGGAAACCGCATCTACCAGGGTGGAGGTCCGTTAAATTGACGCCTATGGGCTGTAACAGATAAACACTGCTAAATATCCTCAGAGATTTCTGTTTTCTAATGACTAATTATAGATAGCAAATCTAACCTACATTAAAATCCTTATATTGAACTCACGTTCCTAATTATGTAATTTATTGTGTCTTTCAGAAACAAAGTTTTTGCGTCCTATGTCCCGTTGTTAAAACCGTTTCTGCTTGCTTGTCGCAACGCAGTTTTGAAATATACTTTGAGAGATAATTGTTGGATGTTGCATAAAGTGCATCCGAAAATACGTATAAGCGATAAAACTAAAAGAATTACAAACATAACTAACGCTGGATATCCATCATTGATCGGTATAATACCAAATTAATGGGATTTATCGCATTTTCCGGACGGTAGGAGCGGTTTCCTAACCGCTCCATAACTGTCAATTTAAGAAAAAAAGCGTTTGTAG
>LXNJ01000367.1_pt1 | contig 32193 bp, 28 predicted proteins | sample 809081 | NCBI WGS metagenome assembly LXNJ01 (sample SAMN04870510, study PRJNA318959) | sponge metagenome | biome: sponge; feature: marine sponge reef; material: water | host: Petrosia ficiformis | place: Greece: Milos, Mediterranean Sea | collected 2013-05-29 | depth 5-7 m | reverse complement strand
CGAGCTGACGACGAAGTGGAGGCTGGAGAAGAGGTGAACGAAAAGGTCGCCGGCGACACCGGTGCCGTAGTCGCGGTAGTTGCGCCAGCGGAAGATGCGCAGCGGGTCGTAGGGGCGGTCGGGGGCGGGTCCGAGGAAGCGCTTCCAGTCGACGGTCTCCTCCGACGCGTCCGCCGGAATGGGGTACTGCCACGCTCCGATGGGATCGTTGCGGGCCCAGAAGCCCTCGGCGTAGTTGAGCTGGCCGATCGCGCCGGCTTCGTAGAGCTCCTTCGCCTTCTCGTTGCCGAGCGAGCTCATCCCCTGGCTGCCCACTTGAAAGACCCGGCCCGATTCCTCCTGTGCGCGGATCAGATCGTGGCCCTCCGCGATGTTGTGGACCATCGGCTTCTCGCAGTACACGGCCTTGCCGGCGCGCAGCGCGTCGACCGAGATGGGCTGATGCCAGTGGTCGGGCGTGCCCACGATGACCGCGTCGATGTCGTCGCGGGCGAGCACCTCGCGGTAGTCGCGCGTGGTGAAGATGTCGCTGTGGCGCTCGCGGGCGGCGTCCAGGCGGCCGTCGAAGACGTCGCAGGCGGCCACAAGCTCGACGCCGGGGATCCGGAGCGCGGTGTTGACGTCGGCCATCCCCATTCCGCCGGCACCGATCACGGCCAGGCCGATGCGGTCGGAGGGGGGGACCTGGGCTCCAGGGAGCGGGGTGCGCGACATCGTCCGGCGTCGTGCGCGCGCCTCGCCCGAAAGTGCGGAGGGGATTCCCGCGGCGAGCGCCGAGGTGGCCGCGACGGATTTGACGAAGTTGCGCCGGCTACTGGCGGCGGGTCGCCCGGGGCTGGACTTTCTCTCTTGGCTCATGGTTGCGACTGCGTGGAGGGGTGGGGGTCGCGGGCCCTGCGCCCGCAGCTGGCCCGAAAACGTAAGCGCCTGCCGATCAGGTCAGCAAAAGGAAGGGGAGAGGACAGTGCGAAGATTCGGAATCCTGTGGACACCCCGGCGCGGATCCGTCGGCCTGACACGTCGTTGGGGGAAGACCACCTTGCTGTCCCTGCTGGCGTCCGGGGCCTCGGGCCTCGGATTCGCGCTGCCCGGCGGCACGGGTCCCGCCCCACTCGGCGGCCCCCAGCCGACTCTGCCCCCAGCCGCCGACCCCGTGCGGGTCGTCGTCGAAACCGACATGGGCAACTTCGAACTGGACGTCGACATCGACCGCGCTCCCGTCACCGCCAACAACTTCCTCCGCTACGTCGACGGCGGCCACTACGACGGCGGCACCTTCTTCCGCACGGTGCACGCGGCGAACCAGCCCACCGACTCGATCCGGATCGCGGTGGTGCAGGGCGGCCGCTCTCCGGGCGCGGCTGCGGAATCCTTCCCGCCGATCCCGCTGGAACGCACCAGCGAAACCGGCATCCTTCACGGCGACGGCGCGGTGTCGATGGCGCGCGGCGGCCCGGACACCGCCACCCACAGCTTCTTCATCTGTATCGGCGACCAGCCCTCACTCGATTTCGGCGGCATGCGCAACCCCGACGGGCAGGGGTTCGCGGCGTTCGGGAGGGTGGTAGCGGGGATGGACGTGGTGCGCTCGATCCACACGGCGCCCTACGAGGCGCAGCAACTGACGCCGCCGGTGCGCATTGTGAGGGTGTACCGGAAGGTGTAAGCCTACGCTCCAGGTGGTCCCCCCGGCCCCGGTGGCGGCTCGCCGAGCACGAAGTCCCGCCGGTGGTACAGCGTGCCGCGCTTCACCGTGAGCTCCACCGAGCGCAGGCTCTCCGCGCCGGCCAGCGGATCCTCGCGCAGAAACACGATGTTGGCGTGCTTGCCGGGCTCGAGTGTGCCGATCCGGTCCTCCAGGCCGAGGGCGACCGCACCGTGGTAGCTGGCCGCCTTGAGCACGTCCGGCATCGGCATGCCCACGTCCTCGTGCAGGAGGCGGATCTCTTCGTGGAGTGCCGGGAAGAGTGAGTCGGGCGGGGTCATGCCGTCGGTGCCCGCCGCGATCATGACGCCGGCCTCGTAGGCGCGGCGCGTCAGGGCCATCGCGTCCGCGGTCTCGCACCTGGGGCGCACGCCGCGGCGGCGGCGGTCGACCGGTGGAAGGGGCGGACGGTCCGGCGCGGCGCGAGCGCTGTCGGCGGCCGCGCCCGGGGGTCGGGCCCCAACCGTGTCTATCGCGGCCATGCGCCGCTGCCCGATCTGCACCACGATTCTCAGCGTCGCGTCCAGAACCGTGCCGTTTCGACTCATCGTGGCGAACACCGAATCGATTGCCGGGTCATTGAGGTCGACCTCGACAAACCCGGTGCGCCGCCCTTCCTGGCCCTCCCTGTAGACGTCTTCGGGGATCGCCGCGCTCCCGAGGTCGCATACGTGAGACATCGCACGCACGCCCGCGCGAGCCACTTCCAGAGCCCGCGCGGGCCCGACGTGCACGTGTGCCCAAACCGGGATCCCCTGCCGGCGGGCCTCGGCCGCGATCGCAGCGAGCAGCTCCCCGCTGATCGCCGCATAGGTCTTGATCCCGTTGGCCCAGGTCCCCCTGGCGAGCGTCACCGCCTCCACGAGGTCGGTGTCTTCGGTGACGGCCTGCATCCACGTGACGGCGCCCGGAGTCTCGCCCGCCGCCGACGATACAGTACGCGGATCCGTGAAGAATTCGGGGCCGGCCATCAGCGCCGAGAAGCGCAGGTCGGGCGCGTCGATCTCCTTCACCAGGGACGCGCGCTGCAGGTCCATGAGCGAGCGCACGTCGCCCGCCATGTCCCTGGCCGTGGTGATGCCCCCGTACAGCTGCCGGTTGAGGATGAATTCGGCCCGGGCGCGGTTCGCCATCGTGGCCACGTGGGTATGCGACTCGATCAGGCCCGGGATCGCGAACCAGGCACTTGCATCCACCACTTCGGCCCCATCGCGCCGCTCGGCGCCCACTTCGCCGACCGGAACGACCGCGACGATCTCTTCCCCCTCCACAACGATGGCCATATCGGCCTGCGGAGGGGCACCAGTGCCGTCAAGCACGGTAGCGCCCTCGAAGATGATCCTGTCCGGCGCCTCGGCCACCTCCTGCGCGTCGGCCTGGGCATGCAGAACGGTCGGCACGCCAGCCGTCCACAAGGCGATCAGCACCACGATTCCGCTGCCGCTAGCGTTCATGACCTCCGCGTCTCCGTCACCCTACCTGACGTCCGCCGGCAACGTCCTGACGACGATGCTCGGCACGTCGAATTCGTCCAGCTCGATGAACGCCACTCGTCCGTCCGGCCCGAAAGCGTCCGGCATCCCGATCTGGTCTTCGCTGAAGGTACCCACGTACTGCCCGTCCGCGCTGAAGACGTCGATGGGGCCGGAATCGTCCCACGGCTCCTCGCCGCGCCGCTGGATCCAGAGGCTCCCGTCCCAGGTGGCCCGGATCGCGCGTATCACGGGGATCTCGTGGTGGAAGGGTGCGTTCTCGAGGCCCTCGCGAATGGCGTCTCCCCCTCCGGTCATGAGTTCCATGAGGCCCCGCATCGCCTCCGGGACTTCCTCCGTGCTCCCCTGAACATCCTCGATCCGCCGTTCGATCGTTGCGGCGCGGATTCGCGGCGTTACCGGTTCGGGGCGCAGCGGGCGTCTCAGTTCGGTCCGGATGGACCCGTCGGGGGCCCGCAGCCTGACCGCGTATGCCGAGGAATCGGAGTAGGCGATCGTTCCGTCGGGGAGGAGGTCCCATAGCAATGCCGGCTGATAGTGGGTGACCAGCCCGAGCGACATCCCCATGATCTTGGAAGGGTCCATGAGGTCGGCGGCGCTCAACTCAGGCGGGGTCTCGGACGGCGGGGACCACGCCTGCAGGACCGGTTCGGCGGCGACCATATCCCCGGACAGATCCAGCCGTTCGATGCCGCGATCGTCGACTCTGTCACCGGCCTCGACGGGCGTTCCCATCATCTCGGCCATAGTGCTCGACAACCCGCCGAACACGTCCGGCATGCCCTGCGCGAACAGCGATCCGCCTCCGGGCACGCCGCGTATGGCGATCCGCATCGTGGTCATTGCGGCAAGCGGGTTGTCCGCTCCGCCCATTCCGACGAAGTGCTCCAGTTCGCCCGCGGGGCTGAACACCTGGTACGCGTTGTGCCCCATGTCGGCGATGGCGATGCGGCCGTCGCGCCAGACCACCATGTCTGCGGCGGACCGGAATTCGCCGGGCCCTTCCCCGGGGCCACCGATGGTTCGGACCAGTTGACCCTCGGCGCCGATCACAATGACCTCTGCCGCCAGGATGTCCAGCACGAACAGATTGCCCGATGCGTCGAAGCCCACCTTTTCGGGTCTGGTGAACTGTGCCCACTCGGGCGCGGCGACGCCCCCGACCCGGTAGATCTCCTCGAAGCTTCCATCCAGGGGCTGGTCCCGGTCCTGGGCGGTTGCGGGCGCGGCGGTGCCCATGAATGCGGCGGCGCCCACGCACGCGAGGGTCAGTGCGGCCACGAGGGTCGCGCGGTACGATTTCGCGGGTTGCGAACGAGCCGTCGGGCTGCCGGGCCTGCCGGGGAAGGGTGGAGTTCCAACGCTCTTCATGGTGCTTCGTCCTGTGTCATGGCCGGGTTGCACCCCGGCTTGGGCGTCGCCGCCCACCCTCGGACAATGTACGACATTCATGGCCGGGCTGTTCACCACGCGCTTTCGCCCCGGTGAACAAATGGCGTACTTTTGAGCTTCCCCGTTTTCTGGCGCTGTGCGGGGAGCTGAACACAAAAACACGGGAGTATTCCGCCAAGTGTCTTCTTCAGCACATCTGGCGTTCGAGCGGGACATTGTCGAGCTGGAGGACCAGATCGCCCGTCTGCGGGAGATGGCGTCCAAGCGCGGCCTGGACGTGGCGGACGAGGTCCGCGTCCTGACCGCCAAGCTCGATGTGCTTCGCGACGAGACGTATCGCAACCTGACCCCGATGGAGCAGGTGCAGGTGGCCCGCCATCCGCGGCGCCCGTACACGCTGGACTACATATCGGGAATCTTCACCGACTGGTTCGAGCTCAAGGGTGACCGGGGCTATCGCGATGACGAGGCGATCGTGGGCGGCTGGGCCCGGCTGAACGGACAGTCCATCATGGTGATCGGGCACCAGAAGGGCCGGGACATGAAGGCGAACCTGCGCCGCAACTTCGGGATGCCCCACCCGGAGGGCTACCGCAAGGCGCTCCGCCTCATGCGCATGGCGGAGAAGTTCGGCCGTCCGGTCGTGACCATGATCGACACCCCTGGCGCGTATCCCGGCTTCGGCGCGGAAGAGCGCGGCCAGGCGGAGGCGATCGCCATGAACCTGCGCGAGATGGCCCGCCTGCGAGTCCCGACGATCTCGGTCGTGATCGGCGAGGGCGGCTCAGGGGGGGCGCTGGCCCTCGGAGTCACCGACCGCATCCTGCTACTCGAGCATTCGATCTACTCGGTGATCTCGCCCGAGGGCTGCGCCGCCATCCTGTGGCGTTCCGCCGCCGAGCGGGAGAGCGCCGCCGAGGCGTTGCGGCTGACTTCGGCCGACCTGCTGTCGCTGGGCGTGGCCGACGAACTGATTCCCGAGCCACCGGGCGGGGCCCACGCCGATCCTCCGTCGACGATGGTCGCGCTCGCCGACGCCCTGAAACGGCACCTCGACGAACTCGGCCGGATGACGCCCGACGACATGGTGGCCCGGCGCTGGGCGAAATACGAAGCCCTCGGCGAATGGTCCGAGGCTTAGCAGCGGGATGTCCGGTTTCGCGGAGGTGAGTTTCAAGGGCACGCGCCGGGGCTACTTCCGGTTCGACGCGCTCGACCTGTCCCCCGGCGACCGGGTGATCGTGCAGTCGGACCGGGGGGAAGACCTGGGACGCGTGACCGCGCTGGGAAGCATCGCCGAGCGCAAGTGTTCTTCCTCGGGCGGATGCGCCACACCCACGCCCGCGCTGCGCGTAATCCGCCTTGCGGGGTCCGAAGAGGTGCAGCGCGCGCGTCACAAGACCGACGACGAACGGCGCGCCCGCCTGGAAGCACGCGAACACGTCGCGCGCCACGGTCTCAAGATGAAGGTCACGGAGACCGAATGGCAGTTCGACCGCAAGAAGCTGATCATCTATTTCACCGCCGAGAAACGGGTGGACTTCCGCGCGCTGGTCCGCGACCTGGCCCGCGCCTTCCGCACCCGTATCGAGCTCAAGCAGATCGGCGTCCGGGACGAAGCCGCGCTGCTGGGCGGGGTGGGACGCTGTGGACGCGAGCTGTGCTGCTCGACATGGCTCCCCGAGCTGAGGCCCGTGAGCCTGCAACTCGCCAAGGACCAGAGCCTGTCGCTCAATCCGGCCCAGATTTCCGGGTGTTGCGGCCGCCTGATGTGCTGTCTGATGTACGAACACCAGAGCTATGTGGAGGCCCGCCGCCGGTTCCCGCGCGAGGGCAGGAAGATCCGCACCGGGCTCGGACACGAACGCGTGATCAACGTGAACATCTTCACCGAGACGATCACGCTGCGGAGCGACGACGGTCAGCAGCGGGTCGTGACCGTCGCCGAACTGAAGGACGAGATGGCGACCCGGCAGGGAAGACAGACCCGATGAAGCCCATTGCCCCGACGAAGCGCATTGCCCCCGTGAAGCGCATTGCCCCCATGCTTGCACTGTGCGCGTCGGCCGTGGCCTGCGCCGACTCCGCCATGACGGATGACCCCGCGCAGACGCTGACGGCCGTGGCCGAGGACGTCTGGCAGCGCCAGCTCGAGGTTGACCTGCGGGCGCGGGCGAGGGAGGGCTTGCCCCTGGAGCGGCTGCCGATTCCCACGCTCGAGCGCGCCCGGTCCGACGCCGACTTCAGCCGCGCGGTCCTCGACCGCCTTCACGGGATCGACGCCGACGCCCTCGAAGCCGACGACAGGATCACGTGGGAGCTGTTGCGCCGCGGCGCGGAGATGACGATCGAGAGCCTCGATCACTACTGGGTCATCACCAACGTCCTCACGCCGTATTCGTCGCCGATCGGGGCCATGCGCCAGGTCTTCGGACTGGTGCCGGTGGCCGACGACGCGGGCCGGCAGGACTACCTCGCGCTCCTTGCCCAGGTGCCCGGGGCGGTCGCGTTCGTCGAGTCGCATGTCCGGGGCCAGATGGAGCGGGGCATCACCGCGCCCGAGGCCAACATGGACGCCGTGGTGGGGATTGTTCGTGCGGGTATCGCCCCGTTTTCCACCGGTCCCTTCGCGGTGGCGGAAGCGCGCCTCGGGGCTCAGGGCGAAGATCCGGACGCGGGAAGCGGCACGGCGGCCTTCTTCGCCGAGGCCGAGCGCATCGTCGCGGACGAGATCAACCCCGCGCTGGAGCGCCTCGCAGCCTTCCTCGACGGCGAATTCAGGGAAGCCGCGGCGCCGGAGGTCGGGCTCTCGCGCCAACCCGGCGGCGAAGCGGCCTACCGCTACCTGGTGCGGTTGCACACCACCATGGACATCACCCCGGAGGAGATCCACGAGATCGGCCTCCGCAACGTGGCCGAAATCGAGGAGCAGATGCTCGCGGTGCAGGCGCGGATCGGCTTCGAGGGATCGATCGACGACTTCCGGCGCCACATCCCGACCAACCCGGACTACTTCCCCAAGACGGTGGAAGAGGTGCGGGAACGCTTCGATTCGCCTTCCCGGCAGTTCTTCGAGCGCGCGGACGAGTTCTTCCTCAGCAAGCCCGACGCGCCCTTCGGCGCCCGGCGCCTCGATCCGGCCCTCGAGGGGTCACAGACCTTCGGCTACTACAATCCGCCCACGCCGAACGACCCCGTCGGCTACTACAACTTCAACGGCTCCGACCTGGACCAGCGCAGCTGGCTGACCTACGCCGGGATCTCGCTTCACGAGCTCTTCCCCGGCCACCACTTCCACATCACGCGCCAGTACGCCAACGACGCCCTCCCGGCGGTTCGGCGCAACGCCCTGCACACGGCGTACACGGAAGGGTGGGGCATGTACTCGACCTTCCTGGGGATCGACTCGGGCTTCCTCGCGGACGACCCGCTGAGCGAGTACGGGGCCTACATGATGGAGATCTTCGTCGCCACGCGGCTCGTCGTCGACACGGGAATGAACCTGCTCGGCTGGACGCTGGAAGAAGGCCGCCAGTACATGCGCGAGCACATCTTCGACTCCGAGACCCAGATCGCGTCCGAGTCCCTGCGCTATTCGACCGACATGTGGGGGCAGGCACTCGGCTACCAGATGGGCAAGCGCGCGATCCTGGGGCTGCGGCGAAAGGCGGAAGCCGAGCTGGGTGACGATTTCGACCTGCGCCGCTTCCACGAAGCCGTGCTCGGGCCGGGATCGGTGCCGATGACGGTCCTGGAAAGCCACATCGACCGCTTCATCGAGGCGGAGCGAAGCACCTCGTGACGCGCGCGGCCCGCACGTTCGCGCGTTTGACAATCCGGCGCGGCGCGGCCCTCCTGGCGCTGTCGGCGCTCGCGGGTCCCCCGCACCCCGTCTCCGCGCAATCCGGGGCGGACGTGGCCAGCGCGTACCGTCGCGCCCACGAGGCGGAGATCGTGCGCGACTTCGCCGAGATGCTGACTTACCCCAACCGCGCCCGGGACATCGAGGACATCACGCGTGCCGGGCTCTACATCCGGGACCGCCTGCGCGAAGCCGGCGCCGAATCGGAGCTGCTGACCCTGGACGGCGTTGCGCCGCTGGTCTACGGCACGCTGTCGGTGCCCGGCGCGACCCGCACACTGGGCATATACGTGCACTACGACGGCCAGCCGGTCGACCCGGCCAATTGGACCCACCCGCCGTTCGAGCCCACGCTCTACTCGGCCTCCATGGAGGCGGACGGCGAGCCTATCCAGTTCCCGGAGGCGGGCGAGGCGGTCGACCCCGAATGGCGCATCTACGCGCGTTCGGCGGGCGACGACAAGGCTCCCATCGCCGCGGTTCTCGCAGTGCTGAGGGCCTTCCGCGAAGGCGGCGTGACGCCCACCTCGAACCTGGTCTTCTTCTTCGACGGCGAGGAGGAGGCGGGCTCGCGGAACCTGGGCCGCTACATGGACCTGCGGAGCGAGGTGCTCGACGAGATCGACATCTGGCTCTTCTTCGACGGCCCGGCCCACCAGAGCGGACGGCCCCAGCTGACCTTCGGCGTGCGCGGATCCATGGGCATGGAGGTCACGGTGTACGGGGCCTCGCGCAACCTGCATTCGGGCCACTACGGGAACTGGACACCCGACACCGGCAACATCCTGGCGCACCTGCTGGCGTCGATGAAGGACGAAGACGGCCGCGTGCTGGTAGAGGGCTGGTACGACACCGCCGACCCGATCGGCGACGAGGAACAGGCCGCGCTCGCGTCGATCCCCGACGTGGACCCGCTCCTGCGCGAGGAACTGGGGCTCGCCTGGACCGAGGGGCAGCCCGAGACGATCGCCGAGCGGCTGCTTCTGCCCGCGCTGAACGTGCGCGGCATGACGAGCGGGAACACCGGCGCGCTCGCGCGGAACGTCATTCCCAACACGGCGGTGGCCGCGCTGGGCATCCGCCTGGTGAAGGGCAACGATCCCGCCCACCTGCGCCAGCTGGTCGTGGATCACATCGAGGGGCAGGGGTTTCACGTGGTGTCCGAGGATCCCGACATGGAGACGCGGTTGCGCTACCCGAGGATCGCCAAGGTGACGGGCGGCGGCGGGTATCCGGCGGCCCGCACAAGCATGGCGGACCCCTTCGTGCAACAGGTCATCGGGGCGGCTTCGCGGGCCGCCGACCGCGCGTTCGGGCCGGGAGCGCTGGTGCTCGCGCCGGGCATGGGGGGCACGCTGCCGCTCTACCTCTTCACCGACGTGGCGGGCAAGCCCGCGATCGTGGTCCCGGTGGCCAATCACGACAACAACCAGCACGCCCCCGACGAGAATCTGCGCATCGCGAACCTGTGGTACGCGATCGACCTCTACGCGGCCCTCCTCACCATGCCGGGGGGCGTGTCGTGACCTCGCCGGGAGCGGCAGCGGGGGGCGGCGACGGCGAGGCCGCCCACGTTGCGTTCGAAGGGGTCAGCAAGAGCTACGACGGCACCAACCTGGTCGTGAAGGACTTCAACCTCGAGGTCGGCAAGGGCGAATTCGTCACCCTGCTCGGCCCCTCGGGATCGGGCAAGACCACGATCCTGATGATGCTGGCGGGCTTTCAGGCGCCTACGTCCGGACGCATACGGATCGAGGGCGAATCGGTGGAGGACCTTGCCCCGCGAAGTCGCGGCATCGGGATGGTGTTCCAGAACTACGCCCTCTTTCCGCACATGACCGTTGGACAGAACCTCTCCTTTCCCCTCGAGGTCCGGGGCATCGATGGGGAGGAACGGCATGAGCGGGTGGAGCGCGCGCTCAAGCTGGTTCGCCTGGAGGGGATGGAGAACCGTCGTCCGGGCCAACTCTCCGGCGGGCAGCAACAGCGCGTCGCGATCGCGCGCGCGCTGGTCTTCGAGCCGAGCCTTGTCCTCATGGACGAACCTCTCGGCGCGCTGGACCGGAGCCTGCGGGAGGAGATGCAGTACGAGATCCGCCGCATCCATCGAGAGCTGGCGGTCACGGTCGTGTACGTGACGCACGACCAGCAGGAGGCGATGGTCATGTCCGACCGGATCGCCGTTCTCAAGGATGGCGAAGTCGAACAGATCGCCCCGCCGGAGGTGCTCTACGAAGAGCCGGAACGTGCATTCGTGGCGCGCTTTATCGGCGAGAACAACCGGCTGCACGGGCGCGTGGCGTCGGTCGAAGGCGGACTCTGTGAAGTGGAAACCGGCCGGACGCGCATCCGCGCGCTGCGGGTTGTGGACTGCGAGCCTGGGGACCGGGTGACCCTGTCGATCCGCCCGGAGCGGGTCTCCGTCAACCCCGAGCCGGGCGTGTTCGGAAACCAGGTGGGCGCCACCGTGCGAGACCTGGCGTTTCTGGGCGATCACCTGCGCGTACACATGGAGGCCTGCGGCCGCAGCGACTTCATCGCGAAGATCCCCAACATTGTGGGACACGGCGGGATTCTGGTGGGCGACACCGTTCGGGTTGGCTGGACGGTGACCGACTGCCGGGTCCTCGACCACGAGACCAAAACGGACCGAGAGGCGGAACATGACGAGACGATGTGAGTTCGCTCACCATTCGCAGCGGCTTCGCGCGCCGGGCCGGTTCCGCCGCGACACGGGAGTTCGCCGCGGCCTGCCGGGGTGGGCCGCTCTCCTGGGAATCGCGTGGGCCGGCGCCTTCCACGGGGCAGACGGACAGTCCCTCACGACCGTTTCCTGGGGAGGCTCATACGGGCGGGCGGTGAACGAAGGCATCAACATCCCCTTCACGGCCGCGACCGGGATCAGGATCAGCGTGGAGGACTACAACGGCGGACTCGCGCAGATTCGCGCCCAGGTGGACGTGGGCAACATTCACTGGGACGTCGTGGACCTCGAAATTGCGGACGCCGTACGCGGATGCGACGAAGGGCTCCTGGAACTGATCGACATCACGTCGCTGCCGGCCGGCCCGGATGGAACGCCCGCGGCAGATGACTTCGCTCCCGACTCCCAGACCGACTGCGGAGTGGGGGCCGTCTACTGGTCGACGGTATATGCCTACAACTCGGAGAACATCCCGGGCGAGAAGCCCGCGACGATGGCGGACTTCTTCGACCTGGACAGGTTTCCCGGACGGCGGGGCATGCGGCGGGTCCCCCAGGTGAACCTGGAGTTCGCACTTATCGCCGACGGTGTTTCGCTGGACGAGGTTTACGCGGTGCTCGACACGCCGGAGGGCCTGAATCGGGCTTTCCGCAAGCTGGACACAATAAAGGACCAGGTGATCTGGTGGGAGGCCGGTGCCCAGCCGCCGCAGATGCTGGCGGACGGAGAGGTCGTGATGAGCACGGCGTACAACGGCCGCATCTTCAATGCGCAGGTGCTCGAGAATCAGCCGTTCGTGATCGTCTGGGACGGGCAGCTGCTCGACGTCGGGCAAATCGGAATCGTGGCGGGCACCCCAAGGCTGCAGGAGGCGCTCCGGTACGTCGCCTTCGCCAGCCGTGCCGAGCAGCAGGCCGCGGTCGGGCGGCGCATTTCATACTCCCCGACCCGGCGGTCCGGAGCACCCCTGGTCACCACCCACGTCGAGACGGGTGTGGAGATGGCGCCACACCTGCCCGCCAGTCCCGGCAACGTGGATCGCTCGCTGCGCTACGACTGGCAGTGGTGGGTGGACAACCAGGACGAGTTGAACGAACGCTTCAGCGCCTGGCTGGCGCGCTGAACGGATGAGCCGGTCGGCCCGGGCGCGTCGCTTGTCCCGCTCTTCGCCGAGCGGGGGGCCGGGAAGCCCGCGCGCCCCGGCGGACCGCGAGCGCCTGCGGGCGGTGGTGCTGGTGGTGCCGTTGCTGCTCTTCATCGGCATCACCTTCCTCGCGCCCCTGGGGATGATGCTGCTTCGCAGCGTGCACGATCCCGTGGTGGCGGACGCCCTTCCCGAAACCCTGGCAGCCCTTGGCGAGTGGGACGGCGAGGGACTTCCCCCCGAGACCGCCTACGAGGCACTCGCGCGTGAGCTGACGCGTGCCCGCGAGGAGCGCACGCTCGGTCAGGTGGCGGGGCGGGTCAACCGCGTCGAGAGCGGGATGCGCAGCCTGTTCACGCGGAGCGCGCGCGGGTTGCAGGGTGTGACCGAGGGTCCCTGGCGCGAGGTCATGGTGGAGCTGGACGAGGCGTGGGGCCAGCCGGCGGTCTGGAATGCCGTTCGCGCCACGGGGCAGCGCTTTACGGCGCGACACTACCTGAACGCGGTCGACATGCAGCGGCTGCCCGACGGTTCCGTGACCCGGCAGCCGGAAGAGCGCCGGATCTACCTGGCGCTGCTGTGGCGGACGCTTTGGGTCAGCGGGGTGATCACGCTGCTCTGTCTCATCCTGGGGTACCCGATCGCACATCTGATCGCCCATTCGCCGCCGCGCAGGGCCAACCTCTTCCTGCTGCTGGTCCTGGTCCCCTTCTGGACCTCGCTGCTGGTGCGCACGACCGCATGGATCGTACTGCTCCAAACGCAGGGCGTGCTCAACGATATCATGGTCGCGATCGGGCTGGTCGGCGACGATGGCCGCCTCACCATGATCTACAACATGACCGGCACGATCGTGGCGATGACGCACGTGCTGCTTCCCTTCATGGTCCTCCCGCTGTATTCGGTGATGCGCGCGATCCCCCCGCGGTACATGGACGCCGCCGCGTCTCTCGGCGCGACGCCCGTACAGGCCTTTCGCCGCGTGTACTGGCCCCAGACGCTCCCCGGCGTCGGCGCGGGCTCGCTTCTCGTCTTCATCCTGGCGATCGGGTACTACATCACCCCGGCGCTCGTCGGCGGCTCGAGCGGCCAGCTCATCTCCAACATGGTGGCCTATCACATGCAGACGTCGCTGAATTGGGGGCTTGCCGGGGCGCTGGGCGGAATCATGCTGGCCGGGGTCTTCGTGCTGTACGTGCTGTACGACCGGCTTGTGGGCATCGAGCGGCTGAGCCTGAGCTGAGATCGCCGTGTCCGTCCTGACCCCGGCCGCCGGTTCGCGCCACGTGACGCTGGGCCGTTACGCCTACCTGACGTTCTGCGCGCTGGTTTTCCTGTTTCTCGTGGCGCCGATCCTCGTGATCGTGCCGCTCAGCTTCAACGCCGAACCGTACTTCACCTTCACTGAGGGCATGCTGCGCTTCGACGCGGAGGCGTACTCGCTGCGGTGGTACCGGGAGATCGTGGAGAACGAGGAGTGGCGCCGGAGCCTCGTGAACAGCCTGACCATCGGGACATCGGCGACTGTTCTTGCCACCGTTCTGGGGACGCTCGCCGCACTGGGACTCTCCAATTCTCACATGCCCGCCCGCCGCCTGGTCACGGGCCTGCTGATCTCGCCGATGGTGACCCCGGTGATCATCTCCGCGGCCGGGATGTTCTTCTTCTACTCGAGCGTCGGCCTCGGCCAGACGCACCTGGGCCTGATCCTGGCACACACCGCGCTGGGCATCCCCTTCGTGGTGATCACCGTGACCGCCACGCTGGCAAGCTTCGACCGCAACCTGACCCGCGCGGCCGCGTCCCTGGGGGCAGGCCCCGTGCGCACGTTCCGCAAGGTGCAGCTGCCGCTGATCGCTCCGGGCGTGCTTTCGGGGGGGCTGTTCGCGTTCGCGACGTCCTTCGACGAGGTGGTGGTGGTGCTGTTCATGGCCGGTGTCGAGCAGCGCACCATCCCACGCCAGATGTGGGCAGGCATTCGCGAGCAGATCAGCCCCGCCATCCTGGCGGTCGCGACATTCCTGATCGGGTTCGCCGTGCTCCTGCTCCTGGCCGTGGAGTGGCTGAGAAGGCGGAACGGGTCCGCGCCCCCGCGCCGCTAACCGCGCCCCGGCACTGCTAGCCGCGCCCCGGCGCCGCCCGCCCAGCCCGCCGCTCAGTTGTTCGGCGCGCCCGCCTCGATCCACGCCCGGATCAGCGCAATCTCCTCTTCGGGTACCGGGTCGCCCGTCTCGGGCATGGTCCCGTCGGTGATCATGTCCAGCAGGAAGCTGTTGGCCGGGTCTCCCGCCTCGATGACCTTCCCGAATTCGGACCCGGCCATGACCCTCTCGTAGTTGAGCAGGTTCAGGCTGACCTCGGTGCGCACCTCGCCGTTTTCGTCCTCGGCGCCATGACACTCGGCACAGCGCTGCCGAAAGATGGGCAGGATGTCCTCGGCGAAGCTGACGGTATCCTGGGACGCACCCGCAATGGCCGCGTCCACAACCTGCGCCGCATCTGACGCGCCGGACCCGGCCGTGTGGGACCCCCACGCCCCCAGGCTTACCACCACCGCACCCGCCACCAGAATCGCGGACGCACCTCGCGCCGTGTTCACAATTCGTTCAGTTCTCATGGATGCTCCGAGGCGGTCAACCCAGCCCCTCGGCCTCCTTCATCAGGCGCAGATGCGTAGCCGCTTGCTCCAGGCCGCCTTCGCCCTCGCCCCAGGACACGCGTCCATTCCCGTCGGCGTCGGTGCCGGACAGGATCGCCTGGGTCATCGCGGCGATCTCTTCCGCGAGCGCCTTCGCCGCCGCCATGTCGGTCGCCGCGGCCACCGCCGCCGCTTTCTCTGCGATGCTCTCGGCCCACGCCGCGACGTTGCCGCAGCTCGTCCCGACATGGTTCGAGTGCGCCTTGACCGCGTCCGAAGCGTCGTCGGACCCGCCGGCCATCCCGATATGCTGGGCACAACCGCCGGCTGCCCTCGCGAGCCCGTAGCCCTTGCCGGGTCCTCTCTCGGAAGTCGACGGATCGATCGCGTGCAGCACGTGGACAATGTGTCGCTGGATCCCGGCCAGATCGTCGGATCCCGCAGCAAGGCCGGCGTGCTGGGCGGCGACTTCAGCTTCGGCCTGAGCGGCCGCGAGCAACCCCATGTTGTCCGGGGTGCCGTTGAACATGTCGCCGACATGGCCGATGTGACGGTGCGCGGCGCTCTGCGCTTCCGCGCTGTCGGGCACCGCGCCCACGAGGACTGCGGCTGCCAGGGCTGCGCCGATCGCGACGTTCGCTTTCGCCATGGTGCTACTCCTTGGGTTTAGAGTGTAGACGATTTCGTAAGACAGGTCGTTTGCGGGCGAAAAAGGTACGCATCTTTGCCGGGCTGAACCAGATGGGGCACCGCGCCTGCACCGCCAGGCACGCCGCGCCTGGCCTCTGTTGCCGCCCGGGCCCGAACCGTAGACTTGGCGCAAGCCGGTGGCCAAGCCGGTCGCGACCCCTCGAATACGGCCGGAATGCCATGTCCCCGCAGCAGCCGAAGACCCCGACGCTCCCCATCTCCCTGTCGCTGGCGGTCAGCGTCGCGACATCGCTCTCCGCTGCCGCATGCGCCGCTCCCGAACCGTCGGACAGCGCGGGCACGGGCACAGAAGCAGCCGGCGATCCCGCCACAGCCGCTGCCGACGCGTCCGCGCTGGCCCGGCTCCTCGCGGACGGTCAGGCGGTCTTCGGCGCATTCTCCGGCCCGACCACCGCCGAGCAGGGGACGCTCATGGGCCAGAACCGCGAGCTCGACTTCGTTTTCTACTCCCTGGAGTCCGGTCCATTCGACATTATGTCAACTAAAGTTTACATGTCGGGCGTCGCAGAGGGGTCGGGTACCGAGGGGCCGCACCCCCTGATCCTGCGCGTGCCACCGATCCGAAACGGTGTGGCCGCAGCCGGGGCCAACGTCGCCGAGGCGCTCGACGCGGGAGTGGCGGCGATCGTCTTCCCCCATGTGGAGTCGGCGGAGGACGCCGCCGTGGCGGTCTCGGTGATGGGCGATGAACTCTGGCCGGGCAACCCGGCGGGCACACTGCTCAGTATCCTGATCGTCGAGGACCGCAGCGGGGTCGAGCGCGTGGACGAGATCGTCGCGACGCCGGGCGTGAGCGTCGTCTTCGCCGGCCCGGGCGACCTCCGCCGCTCCTACGAAGGCGACATGGAGGCGGTGGAGGGCGCGATCCAGGCCGTGCTCGCGGCGTGCCAGGCCCACGGCGTGCCGTGCGGCATCACGGCCGGAGTCGATGACATCGCCGAACGCATCGAGCAGGGCTTCCGCATGTTCATCGTGAGCGACCCGGCGACGGTCACGGCAGGGAGGACGGCGGCGGGACGGTAGCGGCCTGCGGAGCAGCCGGCTACCGCCACTATCAGCGAGATCGCGTCGTCTGCGTATTCGACGCCCAGTGCTGCTGCCGGATTCGCGATCGCCCGGGCCGCCGCTTCCAGTTATGCAGAGCTTAGACAGTTTATGCCGACGACATAATATCACTAAACTCACTATAAATCGACCCCGCCGCCCAGAAAGCCTGGGAAGCGCTCGGCTGGTACCGAGGGCACGGCTTGCGCCTGCCGCCCGCATCTCGTCCCTTTGCGGCGTGGGCCGCCCACATCGGCATCGCTCCTGCGCCCACCAGCTTCCCACGAACCCGGACGCACCCATGCGACACCCTTCCTCGACTCCCGCAGGCGCAACCGTGCCGGCAACGCGGATCGTCCGCGTGCTCATCGCGGCCGCGCTGGCCGCCCTGGTCCTCCCTCCCCAGTCCACCGTCGCCCAGGCCCCCAACGCACACGGCGCGCCGATCCCCTCGCCGGAGGAGTTCTTCGGCCACCAGATGGGCGCGGACCGCAAGCTGGCCCACTGGGACAAGCTGGTCGAGTACTATGAGCTGATCGACGCGGCCAGCGACCGCGTGCAGGTCGTGCACATGGGCCCCTCCACGCTGGGCGAGCCGTTCCTCTCGATCTTCGTCTCGTCCCCCGCCAACCTCGCGCGCCTCGACGACTTCAAGCGCATGAATGCGGTCCTGCAGGACCCGCGCGGCCACACCCAGGCCGAAATCGACGACGCGATCGCGAACGGCAAGGTCGTTTTCGTCCAGTCCTACGCGCTGCACTCCACCGAGGTCGCCGGCGCCCAGTCGCCCGCCGAGATCATGTATCTCTTCGCCACCCGCGACGACGCCGAGATCCACGAGATCCTCGACAACACGATCTCGATCCTCATCCCGGCCTTCAATCCCGACGGCGTCGGCATCGTCAACGAGTGGTACGACCGCTGGGTCGGCACCGAGTACGAGGGCGCCAGCCCGCCCGAGCTCTACCACCACTACATCGGGCACGACAACAACCGCGACGCGTTCATGCAGAACACGGTCGAGTCGCGCTACGGGGCCGAGATCATGTTCCGCGAGTGGATCCCGCAGGCGTTCATCGACCATCACCAGATGGGGCCGTACACGGCGCGCATCTACCTGCCGCCGTACGCCGAGCCGATCCGGCCCGAGGGCGACCCGCTGGTCTGGCGCGAGATGTCGTGGTACGGCGCGCACATGGCGTACCGCATGGAGGAGGCCGGCTTCGAAGGCACGGTCAACGCCGCCATCTACTCCGGCTGGGGGCACTTCGGGTTCCACTGGATCACCCCGTTCCACAACATCGCGGGCATGCTCACCGAGTCCGCCAGCGCCCGCCTGGCAACGCCGCTCTACGTGCATCCGGACCAGCTGCGGGGCTCGCGACAGCTCCCCGAGTACGAGGCCCAGACGACCTTCCCGAACCCGTGGCCGGGTGGCTGGTGGCGCGTGCGCGACATCGTCGAGCGGCAGATCGTTGCGACCTTCTCACCGCTCGAAATCGCGGCCAGGAACCGCGAGACGGTGCTCCGCAACGCCCACAACAAGTCGAGCCGCCAGATCCAGCGCGGCCTGGAGGGCGACGTCAAGGCCTACGTGATCCCCGCGGCCCAGCACGACCCGCTCACCATGGCCAGGATGGTCAACAAGCTGCTCCTGCAGGGCATCACGGTGGAACGAGCGCCCGCCGGCTTCACCCACGAAGGCCGCGTCTACGGCGAGGGCAGCTACGTCGTGTCGCTCGCCCAGCCCAAGCGCGGCGTCATCCGCTGGCTCCTCGGCCAGACGTACTATCCGGACAACAGCTACACGCGCACCGCGTCCGGCGACCCGATCCGCCCATACGACATGTCGGCCGACGTGATCGCCGAGTTCATGGGCGTCAGGGTCGACCCCGTCGGCACGGCCGTGGAGGCCGGCCTGACGGCGGTATCCGGCCCCGTTGAGCCTGCGGGAATGGTCGCCCCTTCGGCGCCCCGCGGACACCGTATCGATGGCTCCCTCAACGACGCCTTCAAGGCCGTCAACATGCTCTTCGCGGCGGGAGCCTCGGTGCGCCGGGTGACCGGTGGCGGCGCGGGACCCACGCCCGGCGACTTCATCGTCGAGCCCGGGACCGCCCCCGACGCGCTCGCCGGGATCGCCGCCGCCACCGGCGTCGACTTCACCGCGCTCGCCGGCGACGCCTCCGGGATCAGCCAGCCGCTCACGCAGCAGCGCATCGGCATGTACCAGCGCTTCTACGGTGGCAACATGGACGAAGGGTGGACGCGCTGGTTGCTGGAGGACTTCGGCTTCGAGTACGCGTCGCTCTTCGACGCCGAGATCCTGGCCGGCGACCTGCACGAGCGCTGGGACGTGATCATCCTGCCCAACGACTCACGCACGATGATGCTCGGACCCACCGAGCGGGCGCCCGGCGGCCGCGGCCCCGATCCGTCCGGCACCCCTCCCGACTACCGGAGCGGCTTCGGCGAAGCGGGCGTGACGGCCCTGGACGCTTTCGTGCAGAACGGCGGCACGCTCGTGACGTTCGCCCAGGCCGGCGACCTCGTCCTCCAGGGCTTCGACGTCCCGGTGCGCAACGCCGTGGCCGGCATGTGGGGCAACGAGTTCTGGGCGCCCGGCTCCATGCTCAAGGCGAAGGTCGACACGTCGAGTCCCTACGCATTCGGCATGCCCGGCGACGTGCTGGTGGCGTACCTCGCCGGCGGCCAGGTGTACGAGACCTTGCCCGGCGCGCGCAGTTCCGACGTGCGGCGCGTGGTCACCTACATCGACCGCGACATCCTCCAGAGCGGCTGGCTTCTGGGCGAAGAGGCGATTGCCAACAAGGCCGCCATGGTCTCGGTGGCCCACGGCGAGGGCACGATCGTCATGATCGGCTTCCGCGCCCAGCACCGCGCGCAGACGCACGGAACGTTCAAGCTGGTGTTCAACGCGCTGGTGGGGGGGTGAGCGGCGGGGATGTCTGCGGGTTGCCGGCCCCTGCCCGCTCACCGCCCCAGCAGCACGTCCCGCAAGTGCTCGAGCCCCTCGCGCGTGTTTGCCGCCATGACCGAGCCCGGCGTCGCGTCGAGCCGTCCGCCCTCGACACGCTGCGCCACGCCCCCCGCCTCGGTCACCAGCAGCACGCCCGCGCCGAAGTCCCAGGGTGCCAGGCGGGTCTCCCAGAAGCCGTCCAGGATGCCGTTGGCGACGTAGGCCAGGTCGATCGCGGCGGCTCCCGTGCGCCGCACGCCCGAGGTGTGCCGCAGCGCCCGGGCCAGTTCGGCCAGGTAGGGGGCCATCACGTCGTGCGCCTTGAAGGGGAAGCCCGTGCCGAGCAGGTAACGGTCGGTGCGGGAGGTGCGGCTGACCTGGATTCGTCGGCCGTTTTCGTACGCGCCCCGTCCCCGCGCCGCGAACCACGTCTTGCCGAGCACGCGGGCCTCGACCGCCGCCGCAAGGGGGCCTTCCGCGTCCCAGACCGCCACCGATGCCGCGTGGTACGGGTGGCCGTGCAGGAAGTTGGTCGTGCCGTCGAGCGGGTCCACGAGCCACAGGTACTCGGTGCCCTCCGCGCCGGGACGGCCGCCGCCCTCCTCCTCGGCGAGGATGCGATGACCCGGATGCCTGGCGGCGATGACCTCCAGCGCGGCTTCCTGGGCGCTCATGTCCACGTCCGACACGAAGTCGCTGGACATCGTCTTCTCGCTGACCCATCGTCCGCGGCCGTCGCCGATGGCCGACTCGTGCACCGAGGCCGCCACCTGCGCCGCCTCGCGCGCGGTCTCCAGCAGCAGTTCAGATCTTTCTCGCATGGTTGAATCCGCGGGGTCTTGCACGGGGTGCAGGGTCGAACTCGGGGCCCTGCTACGCTAACTTAGCTGCCGGCAGCAACAACCCCGTTGCTCCGGTGCCCCGCGCCACGCAACGATCCGCCAACAAATCCGTAACACAAGCGCCCGGCCGACCCATGCCCACTCGCAAACGCGTCTACTCCGGCATCCAGCCCACCGCGGTCATGACCATCGGCAACTATTTCGGGGCCGTGCAGAACTGGGTGAGGCTGCAGGACGAGTGCGACTGCGTCTACTGCGTCGTGGATCTTCACGCCATGACGGGCAGCTACGACGCGGAGGAGCTCAGGCGTTCGTCGCGCGAGATGTTCGTGAGTCTCCTGGCCGCCGGGATCGACCCGGAGCGGGCCACGGTCTACATCCAGTCCACCGTGCCGGAACAGACCGAGCTCTGCTGGATGCTGGCCACGCTGACATCCCTCGGCGACCTCTCGCGCATGACCCAGTTCAAGGAGAAGTCCGGCCTCCTCAAGGGCGGTCTGGCCGAGGACGCCGGGACCTTCGTTTCCGCGGGGCTGCTCTTCTATCCGGTGCTGCAGGCGGCCGACATCCTGGCGTATCGATCCGACTGCGTGCCCGTCGGTCAGGACCAGTCGCAGCATCTGGAACTCAGCCGGGGGATCGCCCGCAGATTCAACTCGCGCTTCGGGTATCTCTTCCCTGAACCCGAGACCCTGCACACGCCGGTCACCAAGGTCCTTTCCACCGCCGACCCCACCCGCAAGATGAGCAAGAGCCTCGGGCCACGGCACTACATCGGGCTCTTCGAGGAGGAAGACTCGATTCGCGGGAAAATCCGTTCGGCCGTGACCGACTCCGGAATGCCGGCGAAGGTCGGGGCGACCGGGGACAACGACGGCGGCGAACGGCGGGCCAGCCCCGGGATCGAGAACCTCCTGACCATGTTGACGGCGTGCGGCCACGCGGACGATGCCGAGCAGATGCGCACGGACTACTTCGCGGGTACCTTGCGTTACGTTGACCTGAAGGGGCGCACGGCCGATGCCCTGGTCGCGCTAACGGGCCAAATGCGCGAGCGCCGGGCCGACATCCTGCGGCGCGAGACCGACGTGGACGGGCGAATCATGGAGATGGCGGGGAAGGCGCGCGCCATGGCCGGGGAGACGCTGGCGCTCGCAAGGGAAAAGCTCGGAGTATTCCAACCGAAAGGAGCGGTACCATAGACATCAGCGGAGTGATGATCCCGACAACCACGCCCTTCCACCCGGTCACGGGCGAAGTCGACCTGGCGGGCCTGAGGGCGAACGTCGAGAAGTGGGCGGCGACCGGGGTCAGCGGACTCGTTGTCGGCGGCTCGACCGGTGAAGCCGTCTTCCTCGACGAGTCGGAGCGCGACCGGTGCTGGGCCGTCGCCAGCGATTCCGTGCCCGACGACATGACGCTCGTCGCGGGAACCGGCGCCGAATCGCTGCGCACAACCCTGCGCCTGACCGCGATGGCCGTGGCCCGGGGATTCGATGCGGTGCTGGTCCAGCCGCCGGCCTTCTACAAGGGGGCGATGAGCGATGCGGTGGTGCGTGACCACTACGTGGCGGTGGCGGACGCAGCCGAGGTCCCGGTTATCGTGTACCAGGTGCCCACGCGGTTCAGCACGCTGGACTTCCCGACCGGGTTGATCGCCGAACTCTCCGAACACGAGAACATCATCGGAATCAAGGATTCGCGTGGATCCCTGGAGAAGGTGGGCGAGCTGGTAACGCAGACCGCCGACACGTTCCAGGTGCTTGTCGGGAGTGGAAGCCTCCTCTACGCGTCCCTCGAGATCGGGGCGGTCGGCGGCATCCTGGGCGTGGCCAACCTGGCGCCAGCCGAGAGCGCGGACATCCATGCGCTCTTCGCCGAGGGTGACAGGGCGGGCGCGGGTGCCCTCCAGGAGCGCGTTGGCCCCCTTCACAACGCCGTGGTCGCGGGGATGGGCGTCGCGGGAGTCAAGTACGGACTCGACGTGCTCGGCTACCACGGCGGCGCCCCGCGGGCGCCCCTCAAGCCGTTGCCCGAGGGCCGCCGTGGCGCGGTGATCGAGCATCTCGACAAGGCCGGCGTGTTGACCGTCGGCGCGACTTCCTGACCGGCGGTTTCAGTGGACGAAAATGTGCTGGGCGGATCCTGCACCGTGGTGGTCGGCTGCCAATGGGGGGACGAGGGCAAGGGGAAGATCGTCGACGTGCTCGCCGGTGACGTGGATGTCATCGCGCGCTACCAGGGGGGTGCCAACGCCGGACACACGGTGCATGTCGGGGAGCAGCACGTCGTGCTGCACCAGGTCCCATCGGGCGTGCTCCACCCGGAGAAGCGGTGCCTGCTGGGCAACGGGGTCGTGCTGGATGTGGCCCGGTTCTTCGGCGAACTCGACGAACTTGCCGAGCGCGGGATCGATCCGGGCGGGCGCATCGGGGTGAGCACCCGCGCTCACATCGTCTTCCCGTATCACAAGGCGCTCGATCACGCCGCAGAGGATGTCGCCGACGACAAGATCGGGACCACGGGCCGGGGAATCGGCCCCGCGTACGAGGCCAAGACCGGTCGCCGCGGATTGCGGGTGGCCGACCTGCTCGAGCGCGGCAGCGTGGTCGACAAGGTGATTCGCGGGGTCGAGTGGGCGCGGTTGCGGCTGCGCGAACTGAATGCGGATCCCGATCTCGCCGGCACCGTGCAGGAAGCGCTCGCGCTCTCGCACCGGCTGCCCGCGGTCGCCACGGACGTAGGGGACGAGATCGCCCGCGCACTGAAGGACGGCAAGCGCGTACTTCTCGAGGGCGCGCAGGGAACGGCGCTGGACGTGGACCACGGCAGCTACCCGTACGTGACGTCGTCCAACACCACGGCCGGGTCCGCCGCGGTGGGCACGGGGATCGGCCCCACGGTGATCGATTCGGTCGTCGGCGTGGTCAAGGCCTACACCACCCGGGTCGGAAACGGCCCGCTGCCCACGGCCTTCGACGACGAGATGGACCGGGTCGTGCGCGAGCTGGGCGCAGAGTTCGGCGCGACAACGGGCCGGCCGCGCCGCTGCGGCTGGTTCGACGCGGTGCTGGCCTCCTACTCCGCGCGCGTGAACGGGCTGACCGGAATCGCCGTCACGAAGCTGGACGTGTTGGACACCCTGCCCGAATTGAAGATCGCGACCGGCTACCGGATCGAAGGCGTGGTGCAGTCGCTCTTCCCGGCCGGCGTACGGGAACTGGAGGGCGCCGAACCCGTCTACGAGACCCTGCCGGGCTGGCAGGCCCCGACGACCGGCGCGCGCACGATGAGCGACCTTCCGCCCAACGCGCGCGCATACCTGCGCCGGATCGAGGAGTTGGTGGAAACCCCCGTGGCGATGGTGTCGGTCGGGACCCGTCGAAGTCAGGTGATTTGTCGGCCGTGAAGCGTTCGACTATCTTTAAGGGCTGTACCGCCTTCCACGGCGGACCTGGATGTTTGAAGATCTAAGCAGGAAACTGGACGGGGTTCTGGGGCGTTTCCGCCAGCGCGGAGTGCTCACGGAACCCATGATCCGTGACGGCCTTCGGGAGGTGCGCCGCGCCCTTCTCGAAGCCGACGTCAACTTCAGGGTCACGCGGGACTTCCTGAAGCGGGTCCAGGAAAAGGCGCTGGGCGAACGGGTGATCAAATCGGTTTCGCCCGGGCAGCAGATCGTCAAGATCGTGAACGACGAACTGGCCGCGCTGATCGGCAGCGAGGGCGAAACCGCGCTGACCTGGTCGTCGGCTCCTCCCACCGTCATCATGCTGGTGGGGCTCCAGGGCTCCGGAAAGACGACCACGGCGGTGAAGCTCGCAAGGAGGTTGGCCCGGCAGGGTCGGTCACCCTTGCTTGCGGCGTGCGACCTGTACCGGCCCGCGGCGGTCGATCAACTGAGGGTGCTTGGCAGGCAGGTGGGGGTGCCGGTGCACTTCCGGGAAGGCGCCAGCGGTCCGGTGGCCGTGGCGAAGGATGCCCATGAGCGGGCGCGCCGAACGAAGGCGGGCGTACTGATCGTCGACACGGCGGGGCGACTCCAGATTGACGAGCTCCTGATGGATGAACTGGCTCGGCTGAAGGACGTGCTGAAGCCGCGTGAGATCCTGTTGGTTGCGGATGCGATGACCGGACAGGAAGCGGTCCGGATCGCCGAAGGGTTCGACCGGGTGCTCGACCTGACCGGTTTCGTCCTGGCCAAGACGGACGGCGACGCGCGTGGCGGAGCGGCCCTGTCGATCCGGAGCGTTACGGGCAAGCCGCTCAAGTTCGTCGGCACCGGCGAAGCGATGGACGCGTTCGACGCGGTGGACCCGCAGCGGATCGCCGGCAGGATCCTTCAGCAGGGGGATGTCGTCGGGCTGGTCGAGCGCGCGCAGGCGGTGGTCGATACCGGCGAGGCCGAGGCGCTTCAGGACAAGGTGCTCGGGAAGGGGCGCTTCACACTGGAGGATTTCCTCGTCGCGATGCGGCAGGTGCAGAAGATGGGACCGCTGGACCAGTTGTTGAAGCTGGTTCCGGGGGTGCCGCGCTCGCTCTCGCCGAACGACGTGGACCCGAAGAAGATGAAGCACATCGAGGCGATCATCCTGTCGATGACGCCCGAAGAGCGCCGCCGGCCCGAGATCCTCAACGGGTCGCGCAGGAAACGGATCGCCCGCGGAAGCGGCCGCCCCGTGTCCGAGGTGAACCGGCTCATGAAGCGGTTTGCCGAAATGGAAGGCATGATGAAGAGAATGAAGGGGCTGATGCCCCAGTTGTGATCCTGGAAAACCCGGCAGGGAAAAAATGTCAGTAAAGATTCGCCTCAGGCGGATGGGAAAGAAGAAGCAGCCTCACTACCGCATTGTTGTCGCCGACAGCCGTTCCCCGAGGGACGGCCGGTTCGTCGAGAACCTGGGGTACTACAACCCGATCCCGGACCCGGCCCGTCTGGTTGTCGACCTCGACCGGGTCGACTACTGGCTCGGTCAGGGCGCCATACTGAGCCACACGGTCGGCAACCTGGTGTCGAAGGCCCGGGTTGGCGGGGATGGCAGCGTGGCACTGGGAGATCGGGCCGCCGAGGAGATCGCCGCCGAGAACGGAAAGGCAGCCGGGGCGGAAGCCACGTCCGAAGCGGATGCGACGCCGGAATCCGCCGCCGGTGCCGAGTCCGAAGCCGCCGCCGAGCCTGCCGCTGCCACAGAGGCACAAGCGGAATCCGAAGCCGACGCCGAGCCCGCGGAGGGCGAAACCGCGTAGTCGGCCGTGGCCAGCGGCGACAACCCTGAATTCCTGGTCGTGGGCCACCTCAACAAGGCCCACGGTACGCAGGGCGAGCTGTTCGTCTGGCCGTTGACGGACTATCCGGAGACGCACTTCGCTCCCGGTGTGGTCCACTTGCCGGGGGATGACGAGGGACAAACGCCCTCGACCGACCTCGCACCCCTCACCATCGAGTCCGTTCGGCCCTACCGGAAGGGCTTTCTGGCCAGATTCCGGGGGATCCACGATCGGACAGCCGCGGAACAACTGCGCGGCCGCTATCTCCTCCGGCCGTTTGAAGCGATGGACGAACTGGCCGAGGGCGAGATCTTCTACCACGAGCTCCTGGGGTCCACCGTCGTCACGCGCGACGGATCGGTGCTGGGCAGCGTCAGGGAGGTGTATGCGCTGAAGCCCGCCGACCTGCTCGAGGTGGCGGGTCCCGATGGCGACATCATGCTTCCGCTGATTCCCGAGATGGTTGTCGAGTTCGATCGGGAGGGGGGCAGGGTCGTGGTCGACCCACCCGAAGGACTGCTCTCCTGATGCGCGTCAACGTCGTGACCATCTTCCCGGGGTTCTTCACAACGCCGCTACAGGCCAGCATTCCCGGAAGGGCCGCGGGGTCGGGGCTGGTGTCCTACCGCGTGATCGACCTGAGGGACTACACCCACGACGTGCATCGCACGGTCGACGACCAGCCGTACGGGGGTGGCGCGGGCATGGTGATGAAGCCCGAGCCGTTCTTCGAGGCGATCGACGATCTCGGCCCGGCCGGTCCCATCGTGCTGCTGTCCGCCCGCGGGCGGCGATTCCGCCACGACGACGCGGTCCGACTGTCGCTGGAGTCCGAGGCCACATTCCTGTGCGGGCACTACAAGGACGTGGACCAGCGTGTTGCCGACCACCTGGCCACGGAAGAGCTGTCGCTCGGCGACTTCGTCGTCTCGGGCGGCGAGGTGGCGGCGCTGGCCATGATCGACGCGGTCGTGCGCCTGCTGCCCGGCGCGCTCGGCGACCACGAGTCGGCGTCCTCGGATTCGTTCTACGACGGCGACGCGATATCCGCCCCCTCCTACACGAGGCCGGCGGAATATCGGGGCATGACGGTGCCCGAAGTCCTGCGCAGCGGGGACCACCGGCGCATCGAGGAGTGGCGCGCGGCCGAGTCGAAGCGACTTACGCGCAGGCGCGCCTAGCAGCCGCTCCTGGAAGTGGCCCGGCGCGGGGGTTCAGCGTTCGCCGGCCCCGTTCTCCCTGAGCTGCTCGGCCAGCGTTTCCCGCAGACGCCGCTGCTGTTCGGCATAGTCCTTGATCGCCTCCAGGCGCTCCCGCACGGCTTCCGCCTGTTCCTTCGCCACCTCTGCCCGCTCGGCCGCCGTGGCGGCGCGTTCGGCGGCCTCGCCGAGTCTGATCGCCAGTCGATCCGCAGTCAGCTTCATCCGCGGCGTGACGATGGTCAGGTGCCTGCAGTGGCCAGTGGCCTCGTGCAGGGCTTCCGGAACCTGAACGCCTGTATGCCAACGCAAAGAGTGGGGCGTGCTCGTCACGGCGGCGCCGTCGACGGTCACTGCGTACCTTACCGACCAGTGAGCTCCCAGCGGCGTACACTCAGCCGTGGCCTCCTGCGTTTCCACAGGGTTCGCGCGCGCAAACGCGAGCGTCGCGGCCACGGCCAGCGCGGTACTCCCTGCGATCACCCCCGTTGCCATCAAATCGGTACCCGTCCTGCGCATTTGTCCCCTCCTCCCGCTGGTGATCGTGTGTTCGTGCGCTTGAGACACTCACAACGCCAGAGAGGGTTGCCGGCGGATTGCCGACGGGGTTTCCGGCGGTTTGCCGGGGTTCCAAAAAACCCCTGCCGATTCTACCTTTCAAGGCTACCAATTGGAGCGGTGGACAACGGAAACAGCTTACGATGAGGAGCCCGGCCATGGCGGACATCCTCCACCAACTCGATACGGAACACACCAGGACCGACCTGCCCGACTTCGCCCCCGGCGACACGATCAAGGTGCTCTACCGGGTGCGCGAAGGACAGAAGGAACGCATCCAGGTCTTCGAAGGCGTATGCCTGGTGCGCCGGGGTTCCGGCATGGGCGAGACCTTCACCGTCCGCAAACTGTCCGGCGGCATCGGCGTCGAACGCGTGTTCCCGGTCAACGCACCGACCGTGGGCGGCATCGAGGTCGTGCGGCGCGGCCGCGTGCGGCGGGCGAGGCTGTACTATCTGCGCGGTCTGCGTGGCAAGGCCGCCCGGATCAAGGAGAGACGTACGCACCGGCCCAATTAGTGCGCCGGGGTCGTGGAATCCCACGACGGTGTCCTCGAATACGAGCGGGATCTCTGGGCACGCGGCGTCGCGCGGGTTGCCGGGGTCGATGAGGTCGGGCGCGGACCGCTGGCGGGGCCGGTCGTAGCAGCCGCGGTCATCCTTGCCGAAGACGTGGCGATCGATGGCGCGATGGACTCGAAGGCGCTGACCCGGGAGCGCCGCACGGAACTCGCCAGGGAGATCGAAGCTCGTGCGGCGGCGATCGCGCTCGGTGCGGCGTCCGTCCGTGAGATCGACCGGATGAACATCCTGCGCGCCACCACGCGGGCCATGACCCGTGCCCTGGCGCGCCTTCCATTGGCACCGGATCACGTGGTGGTGGACGGATTGCCGGTCCGGGATCTGGGCTGGGAACATGAGGCGGTGGTCGGGGGTGACGCGCGGGTCCACTCGATTGCGTGCGCATCGATCGTCGCCAAGGTCTGCCGCGACCGCCTGATGACGCGGCTGGCCGCGCGGTATCCGGACTACGGGTGGGATCGCAACATGGGCTACGCGACCCGCCGGCACCGGTCGGCCTTGCGTGCGTCGGGGCTGACTCCGCACCACCGCACAACGTTCGGGCTGCTGCAACTGGAGCTGCCCTTCGCCGACCTGACGCCGGATTGACCGGAAAAAGCCGGAGGAACGCGGAAGGAGCCGGAGGAACCCTGCGGGCATGGTGTCCCGCTCACGCCGGGCGTGCGTTACTTTTTCGGCGAGCCGGTAGCTCAGTTGGTAGAGCAACGGACTTTTAATCCGTAGGTCCTGGGTTCGATCCCCAGCCGGCTCATTCGGCCGCCCATCCCCACCCCCCGCAGGAGCGCACCATGCCCCGAAGGACACCTGCCCCCGTCACCATCCGGCGCACCCCCCTCATCACCCGGCTTCGCCCTCATTCCACTGCGGCTGCCCTGTCCGCCCTGCTGATCCTCTCGGCCCCCGCCTGCGCGCAGACCACCCGTACTTTTGGCGACGATCCCGGCCTCGCCCACCTCGCCGACGAGGTCACGCGGCTGGCCGAACACGCCCAGGGCACGGTGGGCGTCGCGGCCTACCACCTCGAAACGGGACGCGGGATCACGCTCAACGGCGGCGAAAGCTTCCCGATGGCGAGCACCTACAAGGTCCCCATCGCCGTGCAGATCCTCACGATGGTCGACAACGGCGAACTGTCGCTCCACGACCTCGTCGAAGTCGACCAGAAGGACGTCTACCTGACCGCCAGCGCGATCAGCGACCTCATCGACGACCCGGGTCTCCAGATCTCGATCCACAACCTGCTCGAGATGATGCTCCAGATCAGCGACAACATCGCCACGGATCTGCTCATGCGGGAGGCGGGCGGATCCGCCGCCGTGACCGAGCGCATGGCCGCGGTCGGGACCGACGGGATCCGGGTCGACCGCCCGACCTGGGCCCTGATCGCCAACTGGCTCGGCGATGCGGACATATCGGAGGACAACCAGCCCCACCCGGACGACTACCGGAGGCTGCTGGAATCGGAGCGCACCGAGGCGTCGCTGGCGCCCCTCAATGCCGCCTTCAACGCCGACCCCCGCGACACGTCGACGCCCGAGGCCATGTCGTCGTTGCTCCAGAAGATCTGGAACCGGGAGATCCTGTCGGAGGAGAGCTCGGCGCTGCTGATCGACATCATGTATCGCTGCCAGACCGGCGAGGCGCGGCTCAAGGGCGCGCTGCCGCCGGGCACCGAGGTCGCGCACAAGACCGGAACGATCGGACAGACGACGAACGACGTGGGGATCATCGATCTTCCGGGCGATGCGGGCCACGTGGTGACGGTCGTGTACATCAAGGAGTCGGAGGTCGAGAGCGTCGCCGACCGGGAGCCCGTGATCGCGCAGATCGCGCGGGCGGTGCACGACTACTTCGTGTTCAACCGTGGGTAGGATTCGGCGGCGCGCCCGCCGGGTCATGGGCTGGCGGGTCGGGCGGGCAGCCGCGGCGGTCGGCGCCGTCGCGCTGGTCGCCCTTGCTGCGCGGCCGGCCACGGCCCAGAGCGCCCCGCTCGAAGGGCTGGACGACTACGTCACCGCGGCGATGGAAGCGTGGCGCGTCCCGGGCCTTGCGCTCGCCGTGATCGCGGACGGCGAGGTCGTGCACGCGCGCGGCTACGGCGTCCGCGACGTGCGGACCGGCGCGCCGGTCGACGAGCACACGCTCTTCGCGGTGGGGTCGACATCGAAGGCGTTCACCTCGGCCGCGCTGGGCCTGCTGGTCGACGAGGGCCGCGTGAGCTGGGACGACCGCGTCATCGACCACATCCCGTGGTTCGCCATGTACGACCCGTATGCCACCCGGGAGCTCACGGTGCGGGATCTGCTCACGCACCGCAGCGGTCTCGCGCGCGGCGATGCCGTGTGGTCGCGCTGGCCGCACGATCGTCGCGAGATCATCCGCCGCGTCCGCTTCCTCGAGCCGACGCGCAGCTTCCGGGGAGCCTGGCAGTACCAGAACCTGATGTTTCTCACCGCGGGCGAGGTGGTGCGGGCCGCTTCCGGGCGGACCTGGGACGACTTCGTGGACGAACGGATCTTCACGCCGCTCGGAATGGACCGCAGCGTCACCTCGGTGACCGGGCTCGACCGATTCGACAACGTCGCGACGCCGCACGTGCACGTCGACGGGGTCGCCACGCCCGTCGCGCACAAAAACATCGACAACGTGGGCCCGGCGGGGTCGATCTATTCCAGCGTGGCGCAGATGGCCCGGTGGGTGGACCTGCATCTGGCGGGCGGCGTCCATGCCGGCCAGCGGCTCTTCAGCGACAGCGTCATGGTGGAAATGCACCGGCCGCAGATGCTCATTCAGGCCGACGCCCCGGAGAACCGCCTGCACCCGCGCGATGCCCCCATGAACTTCAACGCCTACGGGCTGGCCTGGTGGATCATCGACTACCGCGGGCGCAAGGTGGTCGACCACGGAGGCGGGATCGACGGCATGCGCGCGCACGTCGCCTTCATGCCCGAGGAGGGACTCGGGATGGTGGCGCTCTCCAACGCCCGTCCCAACAACCTGATCGTGGCGCTCATGTACCGCGTGTTCGATCACTTCCTGTCGGGGGAAAAGGCCGGCGCAGGCGATTCAGGCGACGCGGGCGGCGCAATGGCTGATTGGAGCGCCCTCATGCTGGCGGAATACCGCGAATCCGCCGCGGCCCAGGCCGACGCGCGCAGCCGCCGGCAAGCCGACCGCGCCGCTGGCACGGCTTCCTCCCGCCCGCTGACCGAGTACGCCGGCAGCTACGGCCACGAGTACTACGGCGCCGTGGACATCACCCACGAGAACGGCACGCTGCGCTTCAGCATGGGCGGCAAGACCACGGGGCGCCTGGAGCACTGGCACTACGACGTGTTCCGCGCGATGCCGGACAACCCGGCCAACGGCGAGATGTTCATCACCTTCACCGTGGGCCCGGACGGCGTTGTGGGCGTGCTCGAGGTGGAAGGCCTGGGGAGTTTTGGGCGGCTGTAGGTGCGAGGCGTGCGGCGGAGACATTGACCCTGACGTAACGTGAGGGTCAAGGGGGCATTTGATGACGTTCGACATTGTATTCGTGCTCGGTCTCACCCTGGCGGCGCTTGTCCTGTTCGCCCTCGACCGGATCCGGGTGGACCAGGTCGCGCTGGCGGTCCCGGTCGTCCTCCTTCTGAGCGGCATCCTCACGCCGGCCGAAGCGGTATCGGGTCTGTCCAGCCGCGCGACCGTGACGGTCGGCTCGATGCTCGTGCTGGGGCTGGGGCTCCGCAAGACCGGCCTCGTATCCGCCATCGGGGCCTGGGCACGCACTGCGCCCCTTGGCGGCAAGTACGCACGCATGTTCGCGCTCTGCCTCATCTGTGCGCTCTTATCTCCCTTTCTCATGACCACCGCCGTCGTGCTGGTCTTTCTGCCCGTATTCGTCGCGCTCGCCGAGCAGGCCGAGGAGCCGGCCTCGCGGTATCTCATGCCGCTCTCCTTCGTCTCGATTCTCGGGGGCACGGTCACGCTGATGGGGACCACCACCAACCTCGTCGTGCACGGCGAGGCGGTGAGGCGAGGGTTCGACGACCTCCACATGTTCTCGATCACCCCGCTCGGCCTGATCTGT
>LXNJ01000366.1_pt1 | contig 32217 bp, 46 predicted proteins | sample 809081 | NCBI WGS metagenome assembly LXNJ01 (sample SAMN04870510, study PRJNA318959) | sponge metagenome | biome: sponge; feature: marine sponge reef; material: water | host: Petrosia ficiformis | place: Greece: Milos, Mediterranean Sea | collected 2013-05-29 | depth 5-7 m | reverse complement strand
CGGAAACTGATGTAGTTTCCACCCCCTAAGCACACTTTGTGTGTGGCTAGACATCAGCCGCTTAAGAAGAACCAGCGCGGTCGCTGTCCGCCCTCTAGCAACCCAGGTACTGCGCTGCTATCGTTAACAAGGCGCGGTCGCCGCTACTGACCGCATGGGCAGCAGCGCCTTGAAGTCCGGGGTAGCCCGCACTGCGTATACGCTAGGCTCCAGTGCTGACTGCGGTGGTGGGCTACTGCAAAGCTGCAGTGCATCCCGTGCGCCCGAATTGCACTAACACGCCGGAGCCATTCCCGCTGCATGCCCGCATAGCCGAGCCGCAGCTGCACCACAGGCTCATTGGCGAACCGGGCATTTACTGCGGACGAGATGACTCCACTGGTCGCATTGGAGGAGAAAACGCAGACGGTTGCGGCCTTTCTTAATCGCAGCTGGCATACTGACAACCTTATCAGGAGGCCGCGCCTGCAGACAGACTACAGATCTTCGTGAAGGCAGGAGAGCCGGCGGCAGCTGAACGGGCATAGAGGTACGGTTTCCTGACGAGACTCAGGTGCGCTCTTTTGCTCCGGTGCCTGCGTCGCACAGGGCACAGCGGGTGCGGTCATGAACGGATTGGAGCCTTCGCGCTGGTACTCTTTCTACCGGCAGCCGGCCAACATGCGCAAGAACTTTGATGGCACGCGTGCCTTGGTGCTAAGCGGGATGAAGAAGAATCCTGTGTCGGGGGACGCCTTCGTTTTCACCAACCGCAGGCGGAGCCACCTGCAGGCGTCATGCACGGGACCGGAATAGGATTGCGCGCTACTACAAAGCAATGAGCGGCGGACACCTTGTCGCGGCCTCCACCTTGCACGCTTCTTGACGCTAATGCGTTTGCCACAGCGTGAAAGAAACGCCGAGCGTAGACACGAGCATGTCGGTGCGTGAACGGATGACATCATATGTGACCTTGCCATCGGCGCGCGTTATGGCACCTTCCTCCAGGTATTCTGATGGGGCACCGAGCAGGTACCGTACGCCCGCGTTGACGTGGATGTTCGTGCCGAAGGCGGGCGCCACAAGAACCATGACGCCCGCGCCCAAGCCATAGCTGAAGGACACATCTTCTTGGTTGATGCCTGGGACTCCAAGACGTACCGCTTCTTCCAGCGGTTTTTCGAAGCGGTACGTCTTAGTGCCTGAGGCTCCGCATAGGTCGCAAGTCACCAGCTGCGTCTCGGTAACCATGTACTTCAGCCCCAATAAACCTTCCGCATACGGCATCACGGATCCCTTCGGCCGCTGCAGCCGGGTCACGAAATGCGCGGAAATAAAACTGTTTGCCGTCTCGTAGCGGTCGGTGACATCGGAGACCAGCGGGTCTATGGAAACATGAAAATACTCCCGACCATACTCATAGATGCTGCCTTCCAAGCCCAGAATCACGGGGGTATTTCGAAGCTGTGCCCCAGCAAACATGGACAGGCCGACACCTTGTCTGTCAATGTTCTCGGCAAACTCGCCCTGCGGGACCGCCACGCCACCTTGGATGGACCAATGAGGGGAAAGCAGCTGCGCTGAGACATCCATGACAAGGCTGGCGGCCAGCGTTGCACACAACAGGAAACATCGGCTCGTAGTCATTGCCCGTTCGTGTTATCGGTTCGTAGTCATTGCCAAAGTTCGTGTTGCTCATCCAACAGCCGCGCCAATCGGCTGCTTGGTCACATCGCAGGATTCACCACATGCCGTCCGTGTGTCTCTGCCGCGATCATCGATGCGCACACCGCGGGAATCTCAACCAAAGATACTGTCCCCGTATGAATAGCCCGGATCATGGGCTCGTCCAATAGCGCGGACAGCCGCCCCCAGGCTTCGACGCGTCGGGCGCGCGGGGCGGTATTGGAGTCAATGCCCAACAGATTCACGCCGCGCAAGATGAAAGGAAACACGGTCGTATTCAGCACATGGCCGGCTGCGTTGCCTGAAGCAGCCACACTGCCATGACGCTTCAGGAGACTGAGCACGGCAGCCAGGCTGTCTCCGCCCGCCGCATCCACCGCGCCGCTGAAGCGTGCCGATTCCAGCGCCCTGCCGGGCCTCAGCCGATCAATAGTCTGTGCAGCACCCAGGCCGCGAAGATAGTCCCATTGCGCCCGCTTGCCTGACGCAGCTACAACGGTATAGCCTAACTTGGCCAGCAGTGCCACCGCAAAGCTGCCAACGCCGCCCGAAGCACCGGTAACCACCACATCTCCGCTTTCGGGCGTGACGCCGTGCGTCTCCAGGGCCAACACGGAATACATCGCCGTAAGCCCGGCAGTGCCCACCACCATGCTCCATAGCGGGGGCATGCCAGCAGACAGCTTGAGCAGGTAGGTCGATGGCACAACCTGTCGCTCCGTATACGCGCCCCAAAAGCGTTCCCCCAACCCACCGCCGGTGAGCACGACCGTATCGCCCGCCGCAAAGTCACCGTTGCCCCCAACCACACGCCCAACAAGGTCTATGCCCGGAACGAACGGATACGTTCCTCGGACAATCTTGCCCGCGCCAGTAACTGCGAGCGCGTCTTTGTAGTTTATGCTGGAGTACAGAACGTCTACGAGAGCGCCTTCTCCGCCGAGCGCCGCTTCGCTGAGGCGGCGAACTTCGGGAGAACCGGGCGCAGTCAAGACCAGTGCGTTGAAGGAGTCTGCCATAGCCCTGTCGTGATGACCGTGCAGCACAGCCTGCATCAGACAGCGTACGCGATACGCATGCTTGCCTGCCTGGCCGCAAGTATCCTGATGGTTGGGATAGCCTTTAACCTGCCGATTACGGACAAGTCCCAGACTGATGCGCAGCGCTTCACCGTACGCTTTGGCACTCCGCCGCTGGGGCTCAGCGAGCTTGAGCAGGCAATGTACTACGAAATGCCGCTTATGACGCACCACGCAACCACGGCGCCGGCTTCTGCTCCAATGGTATTGGCTGCACCGGTGGAACCGGAATCATCGACGTCTGCGGTGGATCCCGAGCCTGTGAAACCAAGGCTGACCAAGCTGACGTATATGCCCATAGTGGACTTTGCCGAGCTCATGCCTGAAATTCGGGGCGGCCTCGCCGCGTACTATATCCATATTGAGTATCCCGAAGAGGCCAAGATGCTCGGCATCGAAGGCCGGCTGGTCCTGGCGTTTGTAGTCGAACCCGACGGATCCACCAGCGACATACGCATCGTGAACAGCCTGCATCCGCTCTGTGATTCCGCGGCAGTGCGGGCTCTTCGCCATACCAGCTTCATCCCGGGCCAGCACGAGGGCCAACCGCGTCGGGTGCGCATGCGCCTGCCGGTGCGCTTTGTGCTGGTTGATCCTGACTCAAGCAATGCAGCAGTAAGCTCCTAGCGGCATGCAGATAGCGTGTGATTGCTGGCGACCGTAGTCAATGTCAGGCAGCCGTACACAAGGGCGGTCGTATTTGTGAAATAGTAGCTGCGGGCGCATCCGGCCAATGAGCAAGCCTGATATGGCCAAATGGCCCTCTGAAGCCAAGACAGCCGCTGGCGCAAGCGGAAAAGGACAAAGCAGCAAGGATAGCCTGCACTTTGATCGCGGCTGTAGCGGCGCCGAACCGCTGCAGCACATGCGGTGTGCCGACCCCGCACCGCTTACGCTTCAGAAGCCCGAGGTTGAAAGCCGCCGCGTGGATGAGTATGTGTTTTCGAGTCTCCTTCTGCCTGTGCACGGGAAACCGTCGCGAGCCTCCGGCCTCAAGCAGGTGTGCAAACATTCGTTCCACCTTCGCGCCTCGCTGACGCAACCGATACTTATCGCGACTTTCCCCCATCCGTCGTCGGTTGGCGTATACCGCCTGCTTCGATTCCTGCTTGTTTTTCCCTTTGCGTCCGCCCGATTAGGCCGGATAAATCACGTTAACCCGCTCGCATTGCACAACTGCCTGATCTGGAATGGCTTCCAGAAAGAAGCTGCACCACGGTGCCCAGTCCCGGTCCTTCGATATGGATAGTGGTCCGTCGTAGTACCGTTGCCGCTGAGCCTCGAATAGCTGCTGATGTAGAGGTTTGGTTGTGTTATCAAACCAGCCTTCCACAAGAACAGCGGATTCAGCATGCGGCCCAGCCTACCGTTGCCATCCAGAAATGGATGCAATGCCTCGAATTCACCGTGGAGGATGGCAGGCTGGGGAAATCATGAGCCAATATTAGCCTGGTATATAACCCCCATCGCAAGGGCGTTCGCGCGACGCGTGCGCCAAGCCTGCTTACACGGGCGTGTATACGTACGAAGCACCGAGGCCCAACGGGATGCCGAGTACCCAGTACAGGATCAAAAACAATGACCAGATCACCATAAACAGTAGACTGTACGGTATCATGAAAGAGGTCAGCGTGCCTATCCCCGTCTTCTTGACATAGCGCTGACAATACACCACCACCAGCGGGAAGTACGGCATCAAAGGCGTTATGATGTTGGAAGAAGAGTCCCCAACGCGGTATGCCGCCTGCGTCAGATCAGGAGAGATCCCAACCTGCATAAGCATAGGCACGAAGATCGGAGCCAGAAGCGCCCACTTCGCGGATGCCGAGCCCACAAAAAGGTTGACGAATGCCGTCAGAAAGATGATGCCGACAATCGTCACCGGCCCCGGAAGCATCAGCGCCTTCAGAACACTTGCGCCCTTGAGCGCGAGGAGCGCCCCGATGTTAGAAGCACCAAACGCATGTACAAAAAGCGCGCAGAAAAATGCCATCACGATGTAATACGCCATGCCGTCCATCGCCTTCGTCATCGCATCCACCATGTCTTTGGACTTCTTGAAAACACCGGCGACATAACCGAAGACCACGCCCGGGATCAGAAAGAGCAAGAATATCAGCGGCACGATAGACTGCATGATCGGCGCGGCGAAAGAGTTCAAGCTGCCCTCCGCATCCCTGAACGGTGAATCCGCCGGCAAGAGTGCCAAAAGCAACAGCAAAAGGCCCAGCACCATGATGCCGGTGGCCCACCAGAATGCTTTGATCTCCCTCGGATCAATCGTGGACATCTCCGGCGCTTCCTCGGCGTCGTCATCCACCGGCGTGTTACGTCTTAAACGCGGCTCCACGATACGGTCCGTAACAAACCAGCCAAGTGCGATGATCACAATGCTGGACAACGCAGTGAAGAAGTAGTTGCACAGCGGATTGACCAGAATGGCCGGATCAATGATCTGCGCCGCAGGCTGCGTGAATCCCTGCAAGAGCGGATCCAGTGCCGACGGCACCGGATTGGCACTAAAGCCGCCCGAAACGCCAGCAAAAGCTGCTGCAATGCCCGCCAGCGGATGCCGACCCGCCGCATAGAAGATGACGCCGCCCAGCGGAATCACCAGCACATAGCCTGCATCCACCGCGCTGTGGCTGATCAGGCCCACGAGCACCACCATGGGCGTGAGCAGCCTGGCCGTGGTCTTGCTGAGGAGCAGCTTGATGCTTGTGTTGAAGTAGCCCGCTTCGTCCGCCACACCCACGCCGAGCATAGCGACCAGCACCACGCCCAGCGGAGCAAAGCCCGTGAAGATGCCGACCATCTGGGACAGAAAGGCGGTCAACGCCGAGCCGGTCAGCAGGTTGTTCACCTGCAGGGCGGTGCCGGTACGCGGATCTTCCACGGTAAAGGCCACGGGTGCCAGGATCGCGGACAAGACCCAGACGATGATCAGAGAGAACAGAAAAAGCATGGAGGGGTCCGGCAGCTTGTTGCCGACGACCTCGATGCCGCCAAGTGCACGATCAACAAAGCCCTTTGGGGGGCTGGACGCGCGTTGTGTGGGAGTGACTTTCACTGAAGAATGAGCTGGTTAGAGCAGAATGAGATAGGTCAGCTTCGCAACACCGGCGCGGCTGAGCATGGTCGCATTGCGGTGAGGATCAAACAGTATGTCCTGGCTGCCCGTAAAGTGGTAGGCGGTATTGAACACCAGGAACAGGTCGCTCCCCGGCGTGTGAATCCAGTTGATGCGGATGTTGGTCTGCAAATCCCGGGTAAAGTTATCGTATTGAATAAGCGCCGTAGCGAACAGCTTCCTGCTGACCGCGCCCAGAATGGACATGGACAAGGTGGTGGCATTGAACTGGCTGTGATGCAGATCAACGTGTGAGTACGTCAGGCTGCCTTCCACATTCAGGTGCCGCGAAGGCCGGTATCCGATTTCCGCCTCCAGGTCGCTTCGCGTGCCGGAAAAAAAACCGCCCGTACCCACGGTGGCACCCCCGTACAGGCGACGGCTTGAATCGGTCATGCCACCGAGTGACACTTGCGTAAACGCATGGTCACCCTCGTCTATGGCGACATCCGGTCGGATGTAAAAGGTGCTGTGCAATCGCTCAAACCGGCGCTCTACTTCGAGCTCAATGCCGTCTCGGCGGTGCAGGTCAACAGCGGCGCCAAACGATGCGTCAGACGACTGCAGCCTGCCATCCTGGCCCGTGATATACGTAAAGCCGCCCTCAAAGCTGAAACGCCGGACATAAGACATAGAAGCGATCTCAACGACCGGCGTGTATTGCAGGCGGCCGCTGTAGCGACGCTGGTCACGGCGGCGCACAAAGCCCAAAGCGGGATAGAAGTCCCTTCCTACACTGGTGAAGGAAGCAGATGCGCCGTAGGTGTCATTGAGTAGTCGCAGACTGGCGTGTCCTGCACCCGATCGGCCACTGTAAGTATCCGATACGTGCGTCCACCATGCGTTGATTTCGCTGGAGCTGAAAAAGCGGTACTGCATATCCAAACCCGTCGCAGTATTGGAACCATCAATGTCCTTTACGTTGGTGAGGATCGCACCGGCCGTCGCACGAGGAGAGAGCGTGGTCCGTATGCGGGCCACCGTGTTGTTGTCGCTTCGGCTTCCGAATGCGTCACCGAGGTTGTCGCCGGTTTCAATGTTCAAGAGCCCTACGGACAGCGGCCCGACCTGTCCGGTGACCCGTGCACCCCCCAGGATGCGACGATAGGATCCTATTCTGCGCGAAAAGAATGTCTGCGTTGAGCGGGGATTGCCGTGCTCAAACAGCCCACTGCGCTCAAGAAAAAACTCGCGCTTTTCTGGAAAGAACAGGTTGAAGCGCGTAAGGTTTAGCTGCACATTGTCCGCTTCGACCTGTGCAAAGTCGGTGTTGACACTCAGGTCCACCGTCATGTTGGAGGTAATGCCATACTTGAAGTCCAGGCCCAGGTCTCGCTTGAATGTCTGCTCAACGTCCGCGGACTCAAGGTCCTCGCGAACGGCTTGCAGGCCCGTGATGACATAGGGCTTGATCTCAATATTCTTGCCGCGGTGCACATCCCTTAGTCCGGTGAGTTCACCATACTGCGAAACCGCCGCAAGCACGCCGAAACGGCCGCCGTACTCCAGCCCAATCTCCGGCCAGATGACGCGTTCATTCTTTCGGTTGATCGTGCGCGAGAGCATCAGTCCAAACGTCAGATCGTCCCCCTTGGGGAAGCGGAGCTGGCGAAAAGGTATGGACACCTCCATCGTCCATCCGTTTTCATTAATGACGGTCTCGCTCCTGAACACTGCATCCCACGAGAAGCTGTCCAGCGTCAAGCCTTCGTCGGTGATCGTGGCGTCGTCCTGCGTGCCGAGCGCATTCATCTCGAACAAATACGAGTTGCGCTTGTCCATGTAGGTATCGAGCGCAATGTAGGCGTGATCGTCGCGATCATTGCGGCCGCCCCGCTCCAAGTTCTTCGCTCGAATGAGGTGCGGCTCCTGATCGTGGAAGGTAAACGCGAAGAAGAGGAAGTCGCGGTTATAGGCGATGCGCACCTCCGAGTACTCGGTCGGGGGATCGCCTTCATGAGGCCAAACCTGCACAAACGAGGTAATGGGCGCGATCTCTTTCCAGATCGCTTCGTCTAGGACGCCATCAATGCGTGGTGCCTCATCGACAAACACCGCGGTGGCTCGGTCGGGCGCTGGCTGCACTTGAGTGCGCGCCATGGCCGGTACGACCAAGATAGACCCAAGCACGAGGCCTATGAATCGTATGGGCATCAGTAACTCCTCCTGGCAAAAGAAAAGGGCGCGTAACACAGCACGAACAAGCACAGCGCTACGGCTTCGGTGACCAGTATGTACCACGGCCACGGCCCAAAGAGGTCAAGCAGGGACACCGTTTCGGGCTTTTCCATCAAATACAAGTAGTTCGTGCCCGCCAGGCTGTTAAAGGCAAAGGCACCGGCTGCCAACACATTAAGCCAGACCCAGGCTCGGAGTATACCCCGCCTGGTCGGAAAAAGCCGCTGCGTTGCGGTCACATACACGGCATAGACCACCAGGCCCCCGTGCGTCACCCAGTAGTAGATGAAGTCATAGTGTGGAAAGCTCTCAAAAAGCCGCGGTGTCAGAATAGCTTGCAGTGTACCCGCCAGAACCCAGTAGTAAATCACCTCATGCGCCCGCGGCCATGGCTTCCACGCAAAAATGGGCAAGACCATCGACAAGCCGTAGCAGACGTGAATAGGCAGGTCTTCAGTCCAATCGTAGTGTCCGACCCAGATAGCCATGCCGGTCCACGCAACGAGTACGCCACTGATAAACAGCGCCATGCCACGGGCTACATAGCGCTGATGCCTGCGGGACAGGCGGTTGCGCGTCAGCACAGGGAGGACCACAGCCAACAGCAACACCGTGGCCGCCGCAACCAGGTGTTCACCGCTGAACATGGTAAACGACCCGTTGTCCTGAATGAACGCGCCCATATTTGCGCCTTGCACCTAAGAAATCCGATGTTAGCGCATTAAATTAGCGAACTGAATTGGCACCAACAGAGCGAATCCCGCGGCTTCGCGGGGTTCGCCAATGCCGCGCCATCTGGACGTGATGGCAGGCTGCCGCAGCTTTCTCCCTATGCAAACCGCACTGAGCGTACAAGACATCCGGGCACAGTTTCCTGCCCTCGCACGGCGTCACAACGGACATGCCGTGGCGTATTTCGACGGGCCGGGCGGTACACAGATACCCCGCGCCGTAGCGGAGGCCATGACCGCATACCTGTACCACCACAACGCGAATACGCACTGGGCATACCCCACGAGCCGCGAAACGGACGCCGCACTCCTTGCCGCGCGTACGACGCTCGGGGATTTCCTGAATGCCCCGGCCGATTCAATCGTGTTCGGCCCCAACATGACGAGCCTCACCTTCCATGTGGCTCGTGCACTAGGGCGCGACTGGCTGCCTGGCGACGAGGTGATCGTAACAGACCTGGACCACCACGCGAACATCGACCCGTGGCGGGACCTAGCCGCCGAGCAGGACCTTGTGATTCGCGCCGTCCCTTTTGATCCCTGCACCGGTCAACTGGACCTGACAGCGCTCGAGCGTGCACTCAGCGCCAGGACACGCCTGGTAGCTGTGGGATTCGCCTCGAACGCCCTTGGCACCATCAACGATGTAGCGCATGTGGTGGACCTCGCCAAGGCGGCGAAAGCGCTGACTTTTGTGGATGCGGTGCACTACGCACCGCATGTGCTGCCGGATGTGGAAGCTTTGGGATGCGATTTTTTCGCGTGCTCGCCGTACAAGTTCTACGGCCCCCATGCAGGCGTGCTCTACGGCCGGCGAGCCCTGCTGGATCGGATCAAGGTGGCGCGCCTGGTTCCCGCGCCGCAGGCGTCACCCGAGCGCATAGAGACGGGCACGCTCAGCCATGAGGCTATCGTTGGCTCGGCCGCTGCCGTGGACTTTCTGGCTTCCATCGGCTCTGGAGCAGTTCGGCGCGACCAGTTGGCGCATGCCTTCGCAGCGCTCCATGCGCGGGCTGCCACACAGATACGGCACCTATGGCACGGGCTGGCATGCCTGCCGCATGTGACGCTGCACGGACCGGGCCCGGATAATGCACGCACACCTACGGTAGCCTTCACGGTGGATGGCTACACATCGGAATCGGTCAGTGCGCAGCTGGCCGATCAAGGATTATTCCTTTCGCACGGCGACTTTTACGCTTGGACAGTCGTGCAACGCCTGGGGATCGAAGGGCTGGTTCGCGCCGGGTGCGCCTGCTACACCACCGACGAAGAGGTTGAGCGGCTGATCAGCGCGATCAAGACGCTGCGTTAGCGGACAACCCCGCATCGGCACAGCGCGATGCGATGGCGCGATGCACCAGGCTACGACAGGGCGGAATCCAAGAGGCTCAAGGCACCGGTAACGACATAGATGTCGTAGATAGCATGCGTCCAGGCGGCGACCGCAAAGCCGCGCACAAGGTAAATGGCGTTGAGCACTAATCCGAACAGGGCGCGAAATGTGAAGCTGCCAAGTGTGAATTCGTCGCCGAGTGATCCCGTGTAGTGCATCCAGCTGAACAGCAGCGCGCCCACGACTGCAGCAATGAGGTAAGCACCCCGGCGGGGCATAAAGAGCTTGAGCACAAGGAACAGCCCGCCCGTCAGGAGCACGCGAAAGAGCAGCTCTTCGTAGATGCCCGCGCCGAGCGATAGGACAATCTGTTGAAACAACCCTACTTCCGCTTCCTGTAGTCCGATGGTGCCCATCTGCACCATGCCATAGGTGACAAACGAGACGAGGTAGGCGACCACGACCGCATAGGCGGCACTTTCAAGGATCACACCAGCACCGTAGCTGGCCTTCAGCCCGATGTTTTGCTTGCGCTCCCACAAGAACACGCCGACCCCGACCAAAATGATCACGACCAGCATGCCGATCTCTGCCGTAATGCCGATTTCCAAAAGCTTGGTTTGGACCCACTGGCCGACGGGGGCGTCCATCGGTATGTTTTTGATCCAGACCTCGGAGCTGATCCGCACCCCGCCGCCTGCACCCCTGTTGATCCACCGCACCAGCACCTCGTACGCCACAATGAGCGGCAGCGCCATCCAGAATCCGTACGTGGCCGACCGCGTGAAACGGTGGTAGCCCGCCTTGGGTGCTTCACCCGGCGACGAGGCGGGCCCCTCAATCGATGGTATCGTGAATTCGCTATGCATCATCCAACGCCATCAGCACCTGCTTCAGCTCGGCAAGGTCCTTGTGTGCCCGCAGGCGCGAACAGACCGCGATCCCGCTGCGCAGCACTGCTCTTGCCTCTTTCCGCAGGCCCTGGGACAAGTAGAGCTTGCCTAAATGGTAATACGTACCAGTATAGGAAGGTTGCGCCTTGACGAGCGTTTCGTAGTAGCTGATCGCCGCGTTCGTGTTACCTCGCTTCGCGTGCTCGTGCGCCAGCGCAAAGCAGGTGAATGCATCCTCCGGGTCCTCCGCGTGGTACGCCTGAAGCAAGGAAAGCCGGTCCGCAGCCATAGGCACCTGTTCAACGTGTCTGGCACGCCCACTCCGTACGTACCCGCCGGGAGACTACCAGCCGCCCGCCGCGCCGCCTCCGCCGAAGCCGCCGCCACCAAAGCCGCCACCGCCAAAGCCCCCGCCGCCAAAGCCGCCGCCGCCAAAGCCGCCGCCACCAAGCGAGCTGCGGCCCGATGCACTGCCCAGCAAGTACATCAGCGGAATGATGGCGTCGCTGCCATCACGGTGCCGACGACCGCCACCCTTTCGAGGTCGGCGAATGATCCTGAACAGCACAAAGGCCATAAGCACAATCCAGAAGCAGACGTCCCCTGAGGGGACCGGGACGCGCGACGAACGCACCGGCACGTCTGCCACATACTCGCCGGCAGCGCGCAGCATAATGGCGTCCAACGCCAAGGATAACCCCTCATAAAACTGCCCGCGCTGAAACTTGGGCGTGATGACTTCTCGGATGATGCGGCTGACGACAACGTCCGGAAGCACGCCCTCCAAGCCGTATCCCACCGCAATAAAGACCTGACGCTCCTCGCGGGCCACAAGGATCACTACGCCGTTGTCCTGGTCGGCTTGGCCGACGCCCCACTCTTGGCCGAGCTCGGTCGCATAGGTGGCAATGTCGACGCCCCCAAGGTTCGACTTCGTCACGATCGCAACCTGCGTGGAGGTAGTGTCCACATAGCCGCTCAGCCTGCGAGCCAACAACTGCTCTTCGACATCGGACAGAAAGCCCCCGTCATCGGTCACCCACCGGGCAGCCCCCGCACGCTGCTGCGCCTCGGCCGTCGCCCCGGCCATCAGAAGCGCCGCCACGCAAAGGACCAGCCGCTTCCTCACGAAGGGAAGTTCACCTCGGGTGCCGCATCGGCACCCTTCTCCGCCTCAAAGGCTGCCCGCGGCGCATGTCCAAACATTCCAGCAAAAAGTGCGGCCGGCATGCGACGGATCGCGGTGTTGTATTGCCGCACGGCAGCGTTGTAGCGCGTGCGCGCCGTATTGATGCGATTCTCGGTACCCTCCAGTTGGGCCTGCAAATCCCTGAACGCTTCCGTTGCGCGCAGCTGCGGGTAATTCTCGCTAACGACGAGCAGGCGTCCAAGCGCACCTCCGAGCTGTGACTGCGCCGCCTGAAACTCCATAAGCCGCTCCGCATCCTGCAGATCGTCCGCCTGCAGCGTTACGCCTGTAGCGCGTGCACGCGCCGCCGTGACCTGTGACAACGTTTCCTGTTCAAAATCGCCCGCCGCCTGCACGGTGCTGACAAGGTTGGGAATAAGGTCCGAACGGCGCTGGTAGGCCGTTTCCACATTGCCCCAGGCCTCATTAACAGCCTCTTCCTCACCCACCAGGCTGTTGTACGTGCCGCAGCCCATGCAGCCGCCAAAGAGCAGCAATACCAAAACGATCAGAAGCCCAATGCCCCGTGTGCTACGCATGCAGTCTCATTGTTTATTGATGCTTCAGCATACGATTGCAGCCGCGCCTGGTTTCCTTCGCGCACAGGGCGCTCCCTCATCCTGGCACCAAGCGCACAGGAGCAGCCGGAAGGTCGACGATGGCTAAACGCTGCTCGTTAGTGATGCTGCAACGTGGGCCGTGCGCTGAATCCGAACACGCGCACAAAGAACCGTGCCAAACTGCTCTTCAGTGCCGCATTGTACGTGCGGACCGCCTCGTTGTACTGCGTCAGCACGATGCCCATCCGATAGTTGTTGCTCTGCAACTGCATATCCCACATGGTCCCGTCGGTAAGAAAGCGTGCCAGGCTGCTGCCCTCACGACCAAAGGCCAGGGTGTTCAGCCTACGGCCCAGTTGGATTTGCGCCGCCTCATACACCGCAAACCGCGCGACGTCGCCCAGGGCGTCTGCCTCCAGAGTATGCGCCAAAGCGTTCTCGTGCGACGCGCGAAGCGTCCGAACCGCCGCCTCGCTGGCACCCTCCGAGTCTTGCAAATCACGGATCAGGTTTTCAGCTAATTCCTGGCGCAGCTCATGCACCGCCACAACATCGGCCCAAGCCGCGTCTACTACAGCCATGGCACCGGAAAGCGTACTGTGGGTGTACCAGCCCAAACCGGCATACAGCGCTACAACAAGCCCGATAGCAATAAATCCAACGTGCTTATGCATGTTCAGGGAGAGATGGTGCGCGTTTCCCATCCATTGCCTCGGCGCGGTCCAGATACTCCTGCAAGATAATCCCGGCCGCCGCCATATCCACGCGCGCCTTGGTGAACGAGCACTGCTGCACCCGCAACTGGTCCTTGGCCTCTTCCGAAGTGTAGCGCTCGTCCCACCGCACAAACTGCACACCCGGCAACACTTTCTTGAGCCGGTTGATGTACGCCTGCACACGCGCCGTGGCGGATCCCTCCAGACCCGCCTCCGTGAGCGGCCACCCGATAACGATGGTGTCAAGCCCTTCGGCTGCATTGAGCGACTGCAGGCGCACGACGGCTTCATCCTGACTGAACGTCCCGTAGGGCTGCGCAAAAAGGCGCAGCGGATCCGCCAGCGCCAGCCCTACGCGGCGCGTGCCAAAATCGACAGCAACAATGCGCGACGGCCCCTGGAGTGCGCTCTGCTGCATGCTACGGGGCCGACTCTTCACGCGCCAACGTGTCAAGCGGCTGATTGAGCACGGCCTTAATGCGCTTGGATGGCTTGAAAAAGACCTTGCGGCGCGCAGGAAGCGTAAAGGCCTCCCCCGTACGCAAATTGCGCACCGATGGCCGCGGCGGGGTCCTGCGCACCTTGAACACGCCCAGATTGCGCAGCTCAATCGCCTTTTCTGGACCTTCTTCCATGAACATGTCCCCTAGGCAGTTCAGGGTGGCGTCCATGACCGCTTTACAACGCGCCATCGGTAAACCCGTGTGCGCCGCAACGCGCCGCAGCAGGTCCTTTCGCGTCAGCTTTACGAATTCGTGCGTCATATTCCCTGTTTAGAATGTATTGATTTGGAATGTATTGACCCCAGAAAGATAGGCAATTGCGCGGAAGTGTCCTATCCGCTCGCCTGGTTGCACTGGCCTGTAAAGCTCCACTGCCTCCCAACATGTGCCCGTTCATAAGCGATCTGAAACGCCTGTACGTTCTTCCTTCAAGACTCAGACGCCGCGTCTACTGCTCGAACCGATATACGCCGTGAATGCCATCCACTCGTTTCAGGCGCGTGATCAGACGTGTGAGATGCTTCAGATCGCTCACATCCAGCACGATCGTGCCCTCAAAAACGCCATCCTCGGTGTCCACCGTGATAGATCGAATGTTCGTCTTGAGATTGCGTGAAATCACCGTGGTCAGATCATGCACGATGCCCACCCGATCCTCCCCCACCACCCTGAGTCCCACGATGTAGCGTACATCCTTCTGCCGGCTCCAGTCGCACGGCTGTATGCGCTCGCCATGATTGCCCAGGAGGTAAGGTGCATTGCGGCACACGGTGCGATGAATTTTCAGCATGCCGGCCTTGCTCGTATAACCAAAGACCGGATCGCCCGGAATTGGATTGCAGCAAGATGCATACACCACGGCCACGCCCGCAATTTTCTCTCCATTGATGACGAGCGTGTCCTGCCCTGACGTCTGGGCATGCACGCGAAAGGCGTCATACTGCTCTTGAACCTGGGGAGGCTCTTCTTCCTCGGATTCGCGGGTCAGACCCGTTCGCGCCAGGTGAACCAGATCCTTCACATCAAACAGCCCCGTGGCAATCTCATAAAACATCTGGCCTGCATTGGCATACTTGAAGCGGGCTGCATACCGCGCCAGCACGGCGTCAGAAATGGTGATCTTGGCGCGAGCGGCCCTCTTCTCCCAGATCTCCCGGCCATGCCGGGTCGTTTGCCGACGCTCTTCATTGATCCAATAACGGATGCGGCTGCGCGCCTTGTGCGTAACCACAAACTTCATCCAGTCCGGGTTGGGCGTCTTCTTCTTGGAGGTGATAATCTCTACCTGATCCCCGCTGTGCAGCCGATGAGACAATGGCACCATCTTGCCATTGACCTTCGCCCCAATGCACTGATACCCCACATCCGTGTGTATCTGAAACGCGAAGTCTACCGGCGTCGCCCCGCGCGGTAGCGTCTTGAGGTCACCCCGCGGCGTAAAGACATAAATCTCGTCCGTGTACAGGTTCAGACTGAAATCCTTGACAAAATCCGTGGCCGCTTCCTGGCGCGGGTTCTCCATAAGGTCCCGGACCCAATTCAAGAACTGATCCATGCTCGCGTCCGCCTTCCGGACTCCCTCCTTGTACTTCCAATGCGCCGCCACGCCGCGCTCGGCTATCTCGTGCATCTCCTGCGTCCGTATCTGCACCTCTATGCGGCGGCCATCCGCGCCCAGCACCGTGGTGTGCAAGCTCTGATAGCCATTGGACTTCGGCACCGAGATGAAATCCCTGAAACGCTCCGGCAACGGCTTGTACAAATCCGTAATGATCGAATAGACCCGCCAACAGTCCTCCTTGCCCAGACGCCCTTCGCGCTTGAGCACAATGCGGATCGCGAAGATGTCGTAGATCTCGGTCAACGGCTTGTTCTGGGCATTCATCTTTAGAAAGATCGAATGGACATTCTTGGATCGACCGTAAATGTCGAACGCAAAGCCCATCTCCTCCAGACGCTCTTTGAGCGGCTCTATGAATGACCGGATATAGACATCGCGTTCCGTGCGGCTCGCCTTAAGTCCGCGAACGATGGCGTTGTAGGCGTCATTCTGCAGGACGCGCAGCGAGAGATCTTCCAGCTCGTTCTTGATGGCCTGCAATCCAAAACGGTGGGCGAGCGGAGCAAACAGCGATTGGGTTTCGGTGGCCACCCGCAACTGCTTGGCTCGCGGCAAGGAATCGATCGTGCGCATGTTGTGCAACCGATCCGCAAACTTGACCAGCATCACCCTGATATCCTGGGCCATAGACAGGATGAGCTTGCGGACATTCTCAGCCTGTCCCAACGTACGGTTGGAATAGACCCCGCGAATCTTGGTGAGACCGTCAATCAACATGGCCACCTCTTCGCCGAACTCCTCGCGCACCAAGCCCAGCGACAGCTCGGTGTCTTCCACCACATCATGCAAGAGCGCCGCGGCCACGCTGATGTCATCGATGCGGATGTCCTCCGCCACGATTTGCGCCACCGCCAGCGGATGTGTGACATAGAGCTCGCCCGAGGCGCGCCGATCGTTGCGGTGAGCCCAGAAGCTGAGCGCAAACGCGCGGCGGATCATCTCCTCGTCCACCGATGGCAGGTGCACCTGACACGTCCCTACCAGACGCCGCAGGCTGCGCTCAAAGGCGGTACTGACCTGGGCCCGCGACTCCTTCAGTATGGCCGAGGTCTCCAGCATACTTCAAGTTAATGCTTATGCCGCATTGCCGGGGCAATGAATGTCGAAGCCGTGCCGGATCCCGCCGGCCCAGGTCAGCACGCTGCTCGGGCCGCCTGGCCGGCTAGGTGCGGCATCACCCGCCTATGGCGCTGCCTACGTTTCTAGGTGCACCTACACCGACGCTCGTGCCGCAGATCCATGGATCTGGCACTAACGGTGGATCCGAGAGCGTCCTGGACTACACTTTCTACGGAGAGGCTCTGCAAAACTATCCAAAGCAGCGGTGTAGCGGTGTAGCGGTGATCCAAGCGACATGAAGTGGTGCAATGGCCCCTGACTACGTGGGTGATCGACACGTTTTCGCCGTCTCCCTCCGAAGACATAGGCAATCCGTCACCACTGTGGCCTCTCCGCAGGGAATGCAGTCACAATCCCTGCGCTGCGCACGGACGTACCCCATGGCATGGCTCCCGTTCGATTGACAGCCTGAAATACGCAACCGGCTACGCCGAATCAGAAGCCGAATCAGAAGCCGAATCAGAATCGGGCGCAGCATTCGACGCGCGGCGACGGCGACCGCGGCGCGTACGGCGACGACGGGTCGTGGGGGCCTCGACCACGCTTTCATTGTAGTCCACCAGCTCCACCATGGCCATCTCAGCGCCATCGCCGGAGCGCTGCCCGAGCCGCACGATCCGCGTATAGCCGCCGGCCCGGGTGCCGATCATCTCGGCCACCTCGCCAAAAAGCTCCGTCACCGCCTCCTTGTCCCGCAAACGCCGGAACACCTGGCGTCGATTGTGCATGGTGTCGTCAAGGCCTCGCGTGATCAGCGGCTCTACGAAGCGGCGCACCGCCTTGGCCTTGGTGATCGTCGTCCGTATGCGCTTGTGTTTGATCAGCGCAGTGGACAACGCCGCAAGTGTCGCCTTGCGATGCGCGTGGGTACGGCCGAGCTTGTAGCCCTTCTTGCCGTGTCGCATTATTCGGCAGTGTCTGGTTCGAGTGCACCAATGTCCATGCCAAACGCCAGACCGCGCTCCTCCAGCACGCGCTCAAGCTCCTGCAACGACTTCCGGCCAAAGTTGCGAAACTTCAGCATCGCAGAATGATCTCGCTTGACAAGGTCACCGATCGTCCGGATGTTCGCGGCCTTCAGGCAGTTCTTCGCCCGCACGGAAAGTTCCAAATCGTCTACCGACTGCTGCAGGAGATCCCGCGTGCGCGCAAGCTCCCGCGTGGCGGCCGAGTCCAAAACCTTCGTCTCGGATTCGACCTGCATGTCTGTGAAGATATTGATGTGCGTGTTCAGGATCTCCGCCGCCTGAGCCAGGGCCTCCTCCGGCGCAAGACTGCCATCAGTCTCCACCTCCAACTCGAGCCGCTCGTAATCCACCCGCTGCTTGACGCGCGTGGGCTTGACAGTATAACTCACCCGCTTGATCGGCGTGAATACCGCATCAATCGCAATGATGCCGATTGGGTCGTCTGCCCGCCTGTTCTCGTGCGACGGCACGTACCCGCGCCCCGATTCCACGCGCAGCTCGATGCCGAAGGCGACATCTGCTCCGAGCGTAGCAATGTAGTGGTCAGGATTGAGCACTGCGTACTCGCTCGAAGCGGCGCTAAAATCCCCCGCCCTCCAAACACCTGGACCCTTCACGCGATGATAGAGGGCACCCCCGGCAAATTCGGATGCCTTGAAACGCACACCCTTGAGATTCAGAATGATGTCCGACACATCCTCGGTGACACCGGGAATCACTGAAAACTCATGCTGCACGCCATCGATCCGAATGGCGGTGATCACTACGCCTTCAAGCGAAGACAACAACACCCTGCGCAGCGCATTGCCGATGGTGGCACCAAAACCGCGCTCCAGCGGCTGAAGCACAAATCGCGCAAAGGAACCCGTGCCGCGCTCAATCGCGACGATTTCAGGCATCTGTATGCCGTAGTTGCCCATAGTATTCTATTGAGAGTTGGTGCTACTTGGAGTACAACTCCACAATGAGTTGCTCCTTGATGTTTTCTGGGATATCCGCCCGACTGGGATAGTCAACGAACTTCCCACGAAGCGCCTTGCGGTCCATCTCAAGCCACCCGTAGCTGCGCCGATTACGCCGAACATTCTCACGAAACAACGCACACTGCCGACTCTTGGGCCGCACCGCGACAGTGTCGCCCGGGCGCAGCTGATACGACGGGATGCTCACCACATGGTCATTGACCATGATGTGGCCGTGATTTACCAACTGCCGCGCTTGGCGGCGCGTGCTGCCAAGACCAAACCGAAATACGGTATTGTCCAAGCGCGCTTCCAGAAAGCGCAAAAGATTCTCGCCCGTGACACCCTTCTTGCGAGCCGCCTTCTTAAACAAATTCCTGAACTGACGCTCCAGAATGCCATACGTATGCTTGGCCTTCTGCTTCTCCTTGAGCTGCACCGAGTACTCGCTTTCGCGGCGGCGGCGCGAACGGCCGTGCTGCCCGGGCGGGTGCGGCTTGCGCTCCAGCACCGCGCTAGGGCCAAACAGCGGTTCCTTGAACCGCCGGGCAATCTTCTGCTTGGGGCCTCGATACCGGGCCATAATCGGTTAATCGGTTTGGTCTAGACGCGTCGACGTTTAGGGGGCCTGCAGCCGTTGTGGGGTAGCGGCGTCACATCGCGAATCACCGCAACACTAAGGCCTGAGGTGGATAGCGCACGGATTGCCGACTCCCGTCCGGAGCCTGGGCCCTTCACGTACACTTCCACGCGGCGCAGCCCCAGCTCATAGGCCTCGGTCGCCGCCGTGGTGGACGCGACCTGCGCTGCATACGGCGTGCTCTTTCGGCTCCCTTTGAAGCCTTCCTTGCCTGAGCTGGACCACGCAATGCAGTTGCCGTACTGATCGGTTAGGGTGATGATCACGTTGTTGAACGTGGCACGGATAAACGCCATTCCGTGCGCTTCGACCGCGATCTTCTTGCGGCGGCCGCGCGTGCCGCGCCCTTTGCGCTGTTGCCTCTTTGCCATGTGGTGCAGTGATTATTTCCGTGGAGCCTTCTTCTTGCCCGCCACCGTCTTCTTGCGCCCCTTGCGCGTGCGCGCATTGGTCTGTGTACGCTGTCCGCGCACCGGCAGGTTGCGCCGATGGCGCAGTCCGCGATAGCAACCGATGTCCATCAGCCGCTTGATGTTCAGCTGCGTCTCGGTGCGTAACTGCCCCTCCACCAGGTAGTGGTCCTCGATCAGACGCCGAATCTTACGCGTCTGATCATCTGTCCAGTCCTCGGGACGTGTGTCAACATCCAAGTCCATGCGCGCGAGGATCTCGCGCGCACGAGAGCGACCTATCCCGTAGATGGCCGTCAGCGCGACCTCGCCGCGCTTCCTGGCTGGTACATCGACTCCGGCTATTCGCGGCATATCGTCCTACCCCTGGCGCTGCTTGTGCCGAGGATTCTTTTTGTTGATGACGTAAAGGCGACCCTTCCGGCGGACAATCTTGTCGCCGGCACTCCGCTTCTTGATGCTTGAGCGCACCTTCATGATGTTGGCTCTGATTTGACGGCAAACACAGGTAAACGCTTGGCTACGCCGATGGTTCTCCGCGCCTACTTGTACCGGTACACGATGCGACCCTTCGTAAGGTCGTAGGCGGAGAGCTCCATCTTGACCCGGTCTCCCGGCAAGATCTTGATGTAGTACATGCGCATCTTGCCCGAAAGGAGTCCCAAGATCTCGTGTCCGTTCTCCAGGCGGACTCTGAACTGTGCATTGGGCAAAGCCTTAATGACTTCACCGTCCTGCTCAAGCGGTTTCTGCTTAGCCATACGTTGCTGTAAATGGGGGTTCTACGACGTCCTCGATATAGTCGAAGGTCGTCAGGATTTCCGGGCCACCATCGCCGATGGCGACCATGTGTTCGTAATGCGCCGACCTGGCGCCGTCGGCTGTGCGCACCGTCCAACCGTCGGCGCTGGTGGCCACCCGATGGGTGCCCAGGTTGATCATTGGTTCTATGCAGATCGTAACGCCACTCCGCAGGCGCTTACCCCTGCCGGGTACGCCCACATTCGGCACCTGCGGTTCTTCGTGCAGCCGGGTGCCAATGCCGTGCCCCGCGAGCTCACGCACCACGCCGAAGCCCGCGCAGCGCCGCTGGACCGCATGGCCAATATCGCCCACCCGGTTGCCCGGCTGTGCGGCCTTGATCCCCAGATGCAGTGCTTCGTAGGTAGCCTGGCACAAGGCGCGCGCCTGCGTGCCAATGGCACCCAGTCCAAACGTGTAGGCACTGTCTCCGTAGTAGCCGTTAAGCCGCACCCCGCAGTCAATGGAAACCACATCCCCCTCCTGCAGCGCGTAGCCGCCAGGGATGCCGTGCACCACTACATCGTTGACCGACACGCATAGCGTACCCGGGAATGGCTTGAGCCCGCTGATGCTGTACCCCTTGAAAGCCGGCTCCGCATCATGGGCGCGCACAAAGCGCTCCGCCACGCGATCCAGCGCCGCTGTCGTCACCCCGGGCTCCAGCACCCGGGCGACCGCGCCCAACGTGCGCCCGACAAGGTCGGCACTGGCGCGCATATGATCCAGTTCCCGCTGATCCTTGATTCGAATTATCATCAGCGCCGCCCGCGTATGCGGCCACTCTTCATAAAACCACTGTAGTGGCGCATCAACAGGTGACTCTCTACCTGCTTGAGCGTGTCCAGCGTGACGCCCACCATGATGAGCAGGCTCGTGCCGCCGAAGAACTGCGCAAACTGCTGCGTCTCGGTGATGCCCAGCTGTACAGCAAACGCGGGCAGGATCGCCGCAAAGCCGATAAAGAGCGAGCCAGGAAACGTCACGCGCGTCAGAATGCCATCAATGAACTCGCTGGTCTGCTTGCCCGGCCGAATGCCCGGGATAAAGCCGCCCTGCCGCTTCATGGTGTCAGCCATCTCCTTGGGATTGACCGCAATAGCCGTATAGAAATACGTGAAGAAGACGCAGACAAAGAAGAAAATAATGGAATAGCCCCAGCTGGTGAAGTCCAGAAACAGCGCGCCGAACTCCTGCATCGCCGTGCTGTTCGGAAAGAACTGTACGACCGTGCCCGGGACAAACATGATGGACTGCGCAAAGATGATAGGCATCACGCCCGCGGCGTTGATGCGGATGGGCAGGTACTGCGTCGTGCCTCCGTAGACCCTGCGCCCTACCACACGCTTGGCGTACTGCACCGGCACACGGCGCGTCGCCTGCGTCATCAGCACCACAAAGGCCGTCACCAGCACCAGCACCCCGATCTCAAACAGGAACAAGAACAGGTTTGGAACCTGGCGCGCCTCGTTCACGAACGCCTGCGGCAAAAAGGCAATAATTCCGATGGTGATGATGAGGCTAATGCCGTTGCCGATGCCGCTTTCTGTGATGCGCTCACCCAGCCACATGACAAACATGGTGCCCGCTGTCAGCACAATCACCGTCACGACCATGAACAGCGTGGGGTTGATCACAATCGCTGTGCGCACCGTGTTGAGCAGATACAGCGAATAGCCGATGGACTGCAAAGCGGTGATGCCGGCCGTGCCGTAGCGCGTCAGCTGTGTAATCTTGCGCCGCCCCTCCTCGCCTTCGCGCTGCAGCTTCTGAAAGTACGGCACCGCGGCACCCAACAGCTGAATGATGATGCTCGCCGTGATATACGGCATGATCCCCAGCGCAAAGACACCGGCCTGCAGGAAGGCACCGCCGACAAAAAGATTGAAGAACCCGAACAGGTTGTTGACATCGCCCTGCGCAAAGGCAGCGGTTAGCGCAGCGGCATCAATGCCAGGCAGCGTCACATAGGCGCCGAGCCTGTAGATAACCAGGATCCCGAGCGTATACAGAATGCGCTTGCGCAGCTCGTCGATCTTCCAGATGTCGCGCAGACTCTGCGCCAGTCCAGCCATATTCCTCGTCAGTTAGTCACCACCTTCGCCGTGCCGCCTGCGGCTTCGATCGCTGCCGCCGCCGCGCGGCTGTAGGCGTGTGCTTCTACATGCACGGCCATCTCCAACGTGCCGCCCCCGAGAATCTTCACCTTGTCACGAGCGCGGGCCTGCCCCGCTGCGACGAGCACCGCAAGCGTCACCGGTGCGGCCGCGTCCAAGCGCTTGGCCTTAACCAGCGCATTTAGCCGGGCCACACTGATGGTGCGGTACACCACCCGGTTGGGGTTTCTGAAGCCGAACTTGGGCACGCGCCGCTGCAGGGGCATCTGCCCCCCTTCGAACCACGCGGGCATCCGCCGATTGCCCGTGCGGCTCTTCTGGCCCTTGTTGCCACGCGTGGAGCTGTGGCCACCCTTTCCGGAGCCCACGCCGCGCCCGAGACGCTTGCGCTTGCGGGTAGCGCCCGGTGCTGGTGTCAGATTGCTCAGATCCATGATCGTTTCAGTCCTGCTCCCGCACCGCCACCAGATGCTGCACCGCGCGAATCATGCCGCGGATCATTGGCGTGTCTTCATGCCGTACCGTGTGGCGAATGCGGCGGAGCCCCAGCGCACGGATGGTGCGGCGCTGCCTTTCAGAAGCGTGTATGAGACTGCGTATTTGTGTGATGGTAAGGGCCATAGGTCTATCCATGAAAAACACGTCTATCCCTCAAAGACGCGCTGCAACGGCAGGGTGCGCCGCCGTGCGACTTCCGCCGGACCCTCCAGCTTTCCAAGCGCATCCAGCGTGGCGCCCACCTGATTATGCGGATTGCTGCTGCCCAGCGACTTAGACAGGATGTTGTTGATGCCGGCACACTCCAGCACCGCGCGCACACCGCCGCCGGCGATGACGCCCGTGCCGGGCGAGGCCGGCTTCAGCAGCACGCGTCCCGCGTCCTGCTTCCCGATGACGCGGTGCGGTATCGTGCCCTGCTTGGTCACGGGCACGCGCACCAAGCGCTTTTTGGCATCCTCGGTCGCTTTGCCGATGGCGTCGGCCACCTCATTGGCCTTGCCCAGCCCCGCCCCCACATTACCCTTGCCGTCTCCGACGACCACGATGGCATTAAACGAAAACCGCCGCCCGCCCTTGACCACCTTGGCGACCCGGTTCACCGTAACGAGCCGGTCAATCCAGTCCGTGCTGTCCTCCGTCTGCCTGGCTCGGAACCGTCCTCCGCCCCTTGATTGTCTGGCCATAATAAGCTTTGCTAAAACGTGAGACCGCCCTCGCGGGCTCCCTCGGCAACCGACCGCACGCGGCCGCGAAAGCCGTAGCCGTTGCGATCAAACACCGCCACTTCTATGCCGGCCGCCTTGGCGCGTTCGGCCAGGCGGAGCCCTACCTGCGCACTGACGGCGGCGGGCATACCAGCTTCCTGCAGGTGTTCCAGGCTGGATGCAGACGCCAGCGTGTGTCCCTGCACATCGTCAATAAGCTGCGCATAGATGTGTCGGTTGGACCGGAACACCGTCAACCGCGGCCGGGCTGCGGTGCCGGACACCTTCTTGCGGACGCTGCGCTTTACGCGCTGGCGACGCCGCGTCTTGACCGTGTGTGCCTTTCTGATCGCCATAGGTTACTTCGCTGCCGTCTTGCCTGCCTTACGCCGAACATCTTCGCCCACGTATCGAATGCCTTTGCCCTTGTAAGGCTCGGGCGGCCGCAATGAGCGAATCTTTGCCGCCACCTGCCCGACCATCTGCTTGTCTATGCCCTCGATGGTCACACGCGGGGCCGTGCCGCGCCGACCCGGATCGGCTGTCACCTTAATCTCCGGCGGCGCCACAAAAAATACCGGATGCGAAAAGCCCAGCGCCAGCTCCAATACACCGTTCTTCAGCTCTGCGCGCGCGCCCACGCCGATAATCTCCAGTTCCTTCTTGTATCCCCTGGTGACGCCGGTGACCATGTTCTGGATCAGCGAGCGGTACAACCCGTGCTGGGCGCGGTGCCGCTTCTGGTCCGAGGGCCGATCCACGAAGACGTGACCATCCGCGCAGCGCACCGTGATGTCGGGGCCCACCGCCATGCTAAGCGTACCCTTCGGCCCTGTCACCTGCACCTCGTTGTCGCCTGACACCGACACCGCGACGCCCTGGGTGATGGCTATGGGAAGTCTGCCTATCCTGGACATAATCCGTTTAGAAAATGTGCGCCAGAACCTCGCCGCCGACACTGATCTGGCGGGCCTCCTTGTCGGTCATGACCCCGCGCGAGGTGGACAGGATAGCCACCCCGAGACCGTTCTGCACGCGCGGCAAGTCGGAGGCCCGCACAAAATGACGCAGCCCCGGCGTGGAGATGCGCTGCATGTTCCTGATTGCACCGCGCCCCCGCCGATCATACTTGAGGTATACACGCAAGAGCCCCTGCTTGCCGTCATCAATGTTGACAAAGTTGCGGATATACCCCTTCTCCTGAAGGATGTGCGTCATGGCGCGCTTCAGCCGGGACGCCGGTATGTCCGTAAACCGCTGCCCCGCGTGCTGCGCGTTGCGGATGCGCGACAGGTAGTCTGCTACTGGATCCGTGATACCGCTCATCACCAACTGGCCTTTCTGATTCCTGGGATTCTGCCAGCCCGCGCCATGTCCCTGAAGACAATGCGCGAGATGCCGTAGGCGCGCATGTATCCGCGCGCACGGCCGGTCAGTGCGCACCGGTTGCGCAGTCGCGACGGAGACGCGTTGCGCGGCAGCCGCTGCAGTGCTTGATAGTCTCCTTGCTGCTTCAAGGTCGCCCGAAGGGCGGCGTACTTGGCCACCAGCGCCTCGCGCTTCTTCTGCCGTGCGATCCAGCTCTTTTTTGCCATGTTGTTTAGCGTTGATCTCTGCGTACGAAGGGCATGCCCAAGGCCTTCAAAAGCACATGGCCCTCCTCGTCGGTGAGCGCCGTTGTGACGCATGTGATACCGAGCCCGCTGATCTTTTCGATCTTGTCCATGTCGACTTCAGGAAAGATGATCTGCTCCCTGATGCCCAAGGAGTAGTTGCCCCGCCCGTCAAAGCTGCCGTCGGGCACACCCCTGAAGTCCCGGACGCGCGGCAGCGCCAGCGTGATAAGCCGATCCAGGAACTCCCACATGCGGTTGCCCCGGAGCGTCACCATCGCACCAATCGCCATGCCTTGACGCAGCTTGAAGTTGGACACGCTCTTGCGCGCCCGGCGTATGGCCGGATGCTGCCCGGTAATGGCGCGCAGCTCCTGGACTGCGCCTTCTAACAGTTTGGCATTCTGCGTGGCTTCGCCCACGCCCTTGTTGACGGTGATCTTCACCAGGCGCGGCACCTGCATGTCATTCTTGTAGCCGAAGCGTTCGCGCATCTGCGCGACGGTTTCGTCGCGATAGCGCTGCTTCAGCCGGGGCACGTACGGTGCCTTTGTCTTAGTCATCTATCTCCTCTCCCGTGGTTTTTGCGTACCGTATCCAGCGGCCACCGCCGGCGTCCATATCCCGAATCCATTTGCGTCCCACGCGCGTCGGGTCGCCGCTGCTGTCTACAGGTTGCACGTTGGAGATATGTATGGGCATCTCCCTCTCAATGCGTCCGCCCTGCTGGTGAGTCTGGTTGGGCTTGGTGTGCCGCAGGCGCAGGTTGACGCCCTCCACGATGATCCGGTCAGTCTTGGCGAAAGTCTTCAGCACCCGCCCGATGTAGCCGCGTTCGCGGTCATTGCGCGGATTGGCAGCGGTGATCGTCTTGTTGAGCATCACCGTGTCGCCCTTCTTTACGTGCCGCTTCCGGCTTTTTCGCTGTGCCATGATGCGTTAGAGAACTTCCGGCGCCAGTGATACAATGCGCATGTACTGCTTCTCGCGCAGCTCCCGCGCAACCGGCCCAAAGATGCGCGTGCCGCGCGGCTCGCCCTGGGCATTCAGCAGAACGGCCGCATTCTCATCAAACCGGATATACGACCCATCCCTGCGCCGATGCTCCTTGGCGGTGCGCACCACGACGGCACGGGATAATTCGCCCTTCTTGATGGTGCCGCCGGGGATGGCCGACTTCACTGTGACCACGATGCGGTCGCCAATGCGTGCATAGCGACGCCCGCTGCCACCCAGCACCCGGATGCAGAGCACCTCTTTGGCGCCGCTGTTGTCGGCTACGGTCAGTCTGGATTCCTGCTGTATCATGATGCGTTACTTGGCCCGCGCGATGATCTCGACCAGGCGCCAGCGCTTCCGCTTGCTCAGCGGTCGCGTCTCCATGATGCGCACGGTGTCTCCCTGCCGCGCATCTTCGTGCTCGTCGTGCGCCATCAGCTTCGTCGTGCGCTTGATGAACTTCCCGTACATCGGATGCCGCAACTGACGCTGGATGCCGACCAAGATGGTCTTCTGCATCCTGTCGCTGACGACTAGCCCGATGCGCTCCTTGCGCTTGCGCCGTGTCCCTTCGCTGCTCATGCGCTGTGCTCGTTCAAGATGGTCTTAAGCCGGGCAATGAACCGGCGCTTCTCACGGAGAATCAGTGGATTCTCGAGACGTGCGATGGCATGACGAAAAGTCAGCTCCCGCACCTGGTCCTGCTCTTCACGGATACGCTCCACAATTTCCTTCCTGCTGAGCGTCCGCACCTCTTTGGAATCCATCATGGGGCTACGTAGTCTGGCCGTACGACAACCTTGGTCTTCAGGGGCAGCTTATGCTGCCCCAGGCGCAGCGCTGCCCGCGCCAACTCCTCGGACACATTGCCCCCAATCTCAAAGAGGATGCGCCCCGGGCGAATGGGGGCCGCCCAGTGGTCAATGGCCCCTTTCCCTTTGCCCATCCGCACCTCGGCGGGCTTGTTGGTAATCGGCTTGTCCGGAAAGATGCGGATGTACACCTTGCCCACGCGCTTCATCTTGCGCGTGATCGCAATACGGGCCGCCTCTATCTGCCGGCTTGTGACCCTTCCAGGCTCCACGGCTTTGATGCCGAAGTCCCCAAAGCTCACGCGGGCCCCCCGGGGCGCGTTGCCGCGAATTCGTCCCTTCTGCTGTTTGCGGTACTTGGTCCGCTTGGGCATCAGCATAGTGTACCTCCTGTTATCTTCGACGCGGGGCGCGGCGACGCTTCCGGGCGTCGGCGCGCCGGCGTTCGCGCGCGCGGCCCCCGTCGCTGCGGCGGCCGCCCGGCTGCATCTGGCGCAGCTGTTGACGCTGGGCCTGCTCGTTTGGGCTCAGGCTCGGACGGCCAAGAATCTCTCCGCGGTACACCCAGACCTTGACTCCGGTCGTGCCTTGGATCGTAAAGGCCGTGGCTTCCGCATAGTCGATGTCTGCGCGGATCGTGTGCAGGGGCACGCGGCCTTCCAGATACTGTTCAACGCGGCCCATCTCCGCGCCGCCCAGGCGTCCACTGGCTTTGATGCGGATCCCCATCGCGCCCATGCGCATGGCACCGGTGATCGCCTGCTTCATGGCGCGGCGATAGGAGACACGGCCTTCCAGCTGCTGCGCCACATTCTGGGCCACCAGGTTGGCGTCCAGTTCCGGGCGCTTGATCTCGTTGATGTTGATCTGGATGTCCTTGTTGGTCAGCTGCTTGATTTCCTCCCGCAGCTTTTCGACCTCGGTGCCACCGCGCCCGATAACCACGCCCGGACGGCTGGTATGCAGCGTCAATATGACGCGGCGCGGTGTGCGTTCTATGACGATGCGGCTCAGACCCGCACGCTTGAGACGCGTCGTCATATAGCGGCGAATCTCTTCGTCCTCGACGAGCTTCGTCGCCATATCCCGCCTGGAGGCGTACCAGTTTGAATCCCAGCCCCGGATGATGCCGAGGCGAAAACCTACGGGATGTGTTTTTTGACCCATAACGCGTTAGTTGTCGTCTGTGGTGATGACGACCTTCAAGTGGCTGAGCCGCTTCTTGTACGGCTTGGCGCGCCCGCGCGCGCCTGCACGAAACCGCTTGAGCCGCGGTCCTTCGTCCACGCGAATCTCGCGGATCACCAGGTTGTCTTCGTCAAAGCGCTCGTCTGGATTTTTGTTCGTCAGGTTGCGAACGGCATTGCGCAGGGTCAGCTCCACGGGCCTGGTTACGGCCTGGGGCATGAAGGTCAACGCCTCGATCGCCTTGGGCACGCTCAGCCCGCGAATGACGTTCACCACCCGCCGCATCTTGCGCGGGGAGCTCCGGATGTACTTGCGTGTGGCGCTTGCTTCCATGAGCGGCTACCGGCCCCGCCGGTCTTTTTTCTTGCCTGAATGGCCCCGATAGTTGCGGGTAGGCGAAAACTCTCCCAGCCGGTGTCCGACCATGTTTTCCGTTACGTAGACGGGGATGAACTGCCTGCCGTTGTGCACGGCAAACGTGTGTCCCACAAAGTCCGGCGTGATCATGGAGGCCCGGCTCCAAGTCTTGATCACCCGTTTCTTGTCTGTCAGATTCAGGGTGTCCACCTTGCGCTGCAGCTTCTGGTGGACATAGGGCCCTTTCTTCAATGATCGCGCCATAGCTGCTACCTGCGTTTGGTGCCGCGCCTGTGCACAATGAACTTGTTGGACGCCTTGTTGCGTGCACGTGTCTTGAATCCCTTGGCGATCTGCCCGGATCGCGACCGTGGATGGCCACCTGACGCCTTGCCTTCGCCCCCGCCCATGGGGTGGTCTACCGGGTTCATGGCTACGCCGCGCGTCTTTGGACGCGACCCCAGCCAGCGCCGGCGGCCGGCCTTGCCCAAGTCGATGTTCATGTGATCCGGGTTCGAAGTCGTGCCGATGGTGGCGACGCACCGTCCGAGCACCCGGCGAATCTCGCCCGAGGGCAGCTTCAGCGTGACGTACTTGCCTTCCTTGGCGGTCAGTTGCGCATAGGTGCCCGCGGCCCGCGCCATCTGCGCGCCCTTGCCCGGCTTCATTTCTATGCAGTGCACAAACGTGCCCATCGGCACGCGGCTCAGGGGCAGGCAGTTGCCCACCTCGGGCGGCGCATCATAACCGCTTTCGACCTTGTCGCCTACGGACAGCTTATCAGGCGCAATAATGTAGCGCCGCTCGCCGTCCGCGTACACCAGAAGCGCAATGCGTGCAGATCGGTTCGGATCATACTGTATGCTCTCCACACGCGCAGGCACGCCCGGCTTGTTGCGTTTGAAGTCGATGATCCGGTACCGGCGCTTGTGCCCGCCGCCTCTGCAGCGCACCATCATGCGGCCGGTATTGTTGCGACCGCCCTTGCGCGTTAGCGGCGCGGCTAGCCGTTTTTCCGGCTTGGATGTGGTAACGGACTCGAACATGGACACCGACCGCTGCCGTTGCCCAGGCGTGACCGGATTGAGCTTGCGAATACCCATACTATATGGACGCGAAAAAGTCGATCTGTTCGCTGTTCGGCTTCAGCGTCACGATGGCCTTCTTGACCTGCGCCGTGCGCCCTTCACGCACACCGCGCCGCGACAGTTGCCGGCGGCGCTTCCCGCGCACAATCATCGTGCGCACCTCATCGACTTCCACCTCTGGAAAGCGCTTCTCCACCGCCTTGCGAATCTCCACCTTGTTGGCCCGCTTGTCCACGATGAATGCGTAGTGCCCGCGCTCCATCTGCTTGACGAGCTTTTCCGTGACCAGGGGCCGTTTCAGGATTTCGTATGGCATGGTGCTACTCCGGTTGTGCGGACGTATCCGAGGCCGCAGGTACTTCCGCAGTCTCGACTGGCTTCGCTGACACTGCGGTCTCCGCATCGGCCTGCACCGCGTCCGCCTGCAAGGCATCTGCCTCCGCTGCGATGCTGCCCTCCGCCGCCGCTTCGGTATCGGCTGCTTCCATCGCTACCGTTTCGGGCTCGGCTGTTTCGGGCTCGGCTGTTTCGATCGCTACTGTTTCTGCCTTTGCAGCGGCAGCCGTGGCTTCGGTTGTGGCTGCATCGGCAGCCACGGACTCTGTCGCCGCTGGTTCTGCTACTAAGGCGGCCGCGGCCGCCCCACGGACTGCCGAGCGCAGCGCGGCCTGGAGCACATCCAAAGCCGCTTCCTCGAGCAGTAGCACGCGGGCGCGCAAGATATCCTCAGCGCACAGGCTTCGGGCTTCCTTCACGTCCACACGCGACAGGTTGGCAGCGGAACGGTGCACCGCCGGGGCATGCGCCCCGGTCACCACCAGCACGCGCTGACGCTCCAGTCCAAAGTCGTGCACCAGATTTAATAGACGCCTCGTGTTCGGCGCGCTGAAGCGGAGCGGCTCCACCACCCGGAGCGCCTCATGCTGCACCTTGTAGCTCAAGGCACTGGCGCGGGCAAGGCGTCGCGTCTTCTTCGACAGCCGCAGACCATACCGCCGCGGGCGCGGCCCGAAGGTACGTCCGCCGCTGCGCCTTATCGGAGAAGTGATGCTGCCGCTGCGCGCCATGCCCGTGCCTTTCTGGCGATAAAGCTTGCGCGTGGAACCCCGCACCTCTCCGCGCTCTTTGGTCTTGTGCGTACCCTGGTGCCTGGACGCCTGCGTGCGGCGCACATCCAGCCACAGCACATGGTCATTGGGCGCGATGGTCAGCACACTATCCAGCTGCACTGTACGCCCGCTCTCCGCGCCATCAATCTGGTATACGGGTAGCTCCATCTGCCTACGACTGTTTCAAGAGTGAAACCACCCCTTTGCGTGCACCAGGAACAGCCCCGCGCACCAGGAGCAGATTGTGCTCCGGATAGATGGCAGCCACATCCAGATTCCTGACCGTCACTCGACGGTTTCCCATCTGTCCGCCCATACGCATGCCCTTGTACACGCGCGAAGGGTCCGAAGACTGTCCGATAGAACCCGGTGCGCGCTGCCTGTTGTGCTGGCCATGCGTGCGATCATTCACACCGCGAAAACCATGGCGGCGTACCACACCCTGAAATCCCTTGCCTTTGGACACGCCGGCGACGCTGATCATCTCGCCTACGGCAAACACATCCTCCACACGCACCTCGTCGCCGGGCTCCGGGGCTGCATCGCTCCAGTGGAACTCCCGGACCACGCGCTGCGGCGATGCACCGGCCGCGGCAAAATGTCCACGCATCGCCTTGGTAGTCCGCCGCGGCTTGGCAGGCAAAAAGCCCAGCTGCACGGCGTCGTACCCATCGCGACCATCCGACTGCTTCACCTGGACGACCACATTCGGGCCCACCTCAATCACCGTACACGGCAAGTTGTTGCCCCGCGCATCAAAGATGCTGGTCATTCCCACCTTGCGACCTAGCATTCCACTCATGACACCTGTCAGACCTTGATTTCCACGTCCACGCCACTGGGTAACTCCAGCTTCATCAGGGCGTCTACGGTCTTGCTGCTGGTAGAAAGAATATCGATGAGTCGCTTGTGGCTTCGGCTCTCAAATTGCTCCCTGCTCTTCTTGTTCACGTGCGGACTCCGCAATACGGTATAGATTGCCTTTCGTGTCGGCAGCGGAATCGGCCCGCTGACCACCGCACCCGTCGCCTTGACGGTCTTGATGATCTTCTCTGCACTGCGGTCGATCAGCGTGTGATCGTATGATCGCAGCTTGATACGGATCTTCTGGCTTGGCATTACGCCTCGTTAGTCAAGGATTTTTGTTACGACTCCGGCGCCCACCGTGCGACCGCCCTCGCGAATCGCAAAGCGCAGCCCCTGCTCCATCGCCACCGGCTGAATCAAT
>LXNJ01000365.1_pt1 | contig 32300 bp, 24 predicted proteins | sample 809081 | NCBI WGS metagenome assembly LXNJ01 (sample SAMN04870510, study PRJNA318959) | sponge metagenome | biome: sponge; feature: marine sponge reef; material: water | host: Petrosia ficiformis | place: Greece: Milos, Mediterranean Sea | collected 2013-05-29 | depth 5-7 m | reverse complement strand
AATTAACTGGACAGGCAAAAATTGAACAGAGAACGGGCATATTTGCTGAAAAAATCGTTATTTTGGTGTTTTTAACCCCCTAAATCCCCCTTATCAGAGGGACTTTAAGAGGAAATGTGGAAGTTCTAACTATTTATCAAACTCACGTTAAGATACGATAAACGGCGCGTTTACAAAACGCGCCTACCAGGATGGAAGACTCTGTAAGTCTCAACTTATAAAATCGGGCGGACAAAGCCCTCCTACAAGAGTCCTTCGTGAAAATTGAATGGCTCTAATAGAGAGACTTTTCAACTTGAAAGGTTTTAAGGGGTGTGATAGAATAGTGTAAAAAAAGGAGGTTTGCAATGGCAGAAACAGTAAGAACTGACATCAAGGGTATTGATCGGTTTGTTTTTGAAACCGGGGCAGACACGGAACAACTCCATCTACACATCTCCGAAGTTGGACCGGGGCAACGTGCACATCCACCACATACACACGACGGACAAGAAATTTTCTATGTTTTTTCTGGGAAAGGCGAAGTCTTATTCGGAGAACAAACACACCGTGTCAGTGACAACGAAGCCGTGCATGTTGATTGCCAAGTTTTACACGGCATACGAAACGTTGGGGAGACAACACTTCGCTATGCAGTTATTATAGCCCGGTAAAATGTAGTATTGAAGGTATCCTTACACCACTTATTCAGAGGCCTCTGTGTGCAAGTCTTTTAGCAAACTTAAGATGCCGTAAATACCACCGATGATTAAGAGAATGCCTATGCTGCTTATACCCCGCCGTATCCAAACAGGGTGTAATATCTGTGAGATGTTTAATATCAAGAGCGGTTGTAGCAGTCGAGATATCCCAATATTCACATAAAAAGCACCATAAGCGATGAGGCACAACTCACTGAGAAGTTGTTGTTTGAAGGCATTTACAGGCATACCAAAAGGGTTTATGAGGTAGTCTCCAGAAAAAATAAGGGTCAACCCAACTATAAAAAAAGTGATAAGAGTCATAGTCGGATATGCGGATCGTTGCAACACAATAGCTAAGAGGATACTGACAACGCCCAAAATAATGCTAATAACACCCTGAAAAATTTGTACCCCTCTGCTGTGTGTTACCATTTATTTTATTATAAACCTTTTTGTACACTCGTGGATTATCATTGTGAAAGCCTAAAATGAATATAAAGCTGTTAAGGAGACAAGCGGACCAAATTCAAACGCATCGCTTTCTTCATATTTACCATCAACAAACGCGTCACTATCATCATATAGTGTTTTTTGATGCAATGGTAACAAAAACGAAAGTGATAATGGGACATTGAATGGGGTTTTAATAGATGTGCCGAGCGATGCCATGCCAAAAAGAAGTCCAGTATTTTTGTCTATTCCTCCATCCCAATGCGCAAAAGATTGATATATCCCAAGATAACCTGATCGGAAAGAAAACCATTTATTCAGGCGATAGTTCAATCCTGCTGAATATGTAAGTTCATTTGAACCACGATATGTTTTGCTGTTCTCGTAGAAAGGTAATTTTGCGCGGACACTGGTATGAGATGCTAACCCCTTATAGATAGACAGATTATAGTGTAGGTCTAAGATAGGGTTGAAAGTTCCAGTCCCAAATTGGATATGTAGATGCTCCTCTCCCTTCTCTCCGAGTTTCCACGGGTCATCCTCAGTTTTTCCAAATGGAATCGACGTTCCGATACGCCCCATAAAATAATCACCCTCTGCCAAAACACCCAGTCTATAATATCCAAGAAAAACTTCTGAATCTGTTAGACCGGTGTAGGTTTCATTGCGATGATGGATAAACCCATTCTCTTCAATCGCTTCCCATTGTTCTTGAGTATATTCAACACCGTCAATCTTCTCAATAGTTGCTTCTTGAACTTTGGATTCATAAGGGAGGTTTGCTTCCAATATCCATTGAGAACCGAGTAGATATTTTAACCCAACATCAAAGCGATAAACGTTTAAGACGACATGATGTCTATGCTCTGGGACTTTGTCTATTTTTCGGTTTCCGTTTAGACTAATGAAAACTCCTTCATCTTCAAGATGTCCACCTTGTGCATCAAACCACCGCATCGTGCTGAAAGAAGCTTGAAATCTTTTGCTATCTGAAGTCAAACTGACTCCACCCATCCCGCCACGTGGGATTGCGGGATTGCTTCAGGCGCCTCAGCTTTCTTGCCCAAACACATTATGTAGAACACCGAAAGGAAAAAGAAACTGAAGGATTAGTAGTGCGTAAAAAATTTTTGTTTCCATAGAATTTTATATGCGACAGCATAAATATACGCCTACTCCTAACTTATTGTGAGCTGTTTTTATAGTACAGAGGGTGTCTATAACTTTGTCTGTTCTGTTTTGAGGTTTAGCCACGCCATTTCATCGTGGGAGAGTTGAAGATTCAATGCGCCGAGGGAAGATTTCATCTCTACTAAATTAGCTGGACCAACAATCGGAAAAATCGGAAAGGGAAGATTAATGCAATATGCAAGCGAGACTTGAATGGCGGAAAAGCCGTATTTTTCACCTAATTGTTTTGCGCGTGCCAGCCTTTCAAAGTTATCTTCGTTGTAATAGACACGCACCATATCTCCGTTATCTCTGTTTTCAGGCGTAAATGCACCGCTGAAGAACCCACGTGCTTGGGATGACCATGGCATTAACGGAAATTGATTCTCCACATGCCAACGGCGTGCGTCATCATCAACGCAAACACATCCACCCCACATCGGTTCCATTGGGACCGCGAGGCTGATGTTGTTACTACATGCAACGAACCCGCTTAACCCGTGTTCTTCGGCGTATGTATTTGCTTCAATAATACGCTGGGGTTCCCAGTTAGAAGCGGCGATGGCTCGGATACGCCCTGCATCTATCTCTTCATTCAAATAATCAATTATTGTGCTAACCGGAATCTCTACATCGTCTCTGTGAAGCATATAAAGATCAATATAATCTGTCTGGAGACGTACGAGATTTTCGTCAAGGTCTTGTTTAACGTATTCTGGTGAAACGCGGCGTGGAACACCGCCTTGTGGGTGTCCTCCTTTATCTATTAAGAATACCTCGTCTCTATTTCCACGTTCCTGCATCCAAAGACCGATTAACTTTTGACTATTCCCGCCTCCATAGATGTGCGCCGTGTCCAAAGCATTTCCACCTACTTCAAAGAATGTATCAAGCATCTCGGTGCTGTGGTCGAAACTTGCAGGTGAATACATCATAGTTCCCAGAATCAGTTGTGAAATTTCTTGGTCAACTCCGGGAATTTTTATACGCTTCATTGAAATCTATTCCCTCACTTATACTTTTGATTTCTGCGTAGAATTCGTTCTTTCATACATGTTAAGGAATTCCACATCACAAAATTATACCACATTAGACGGACGATTTCAATGTAAAATTTGTAATATGGATACACCGTTAGATTCTATTCTGGTAAATGGCTTCAACGAGTTCCATTGTTTTGACCGCATCAGCAAAACATGTTAATGGTTGTTGGTTTTGCTGAATACAATCCACAAAATGTAGACTTTCTCCATAAAATCCATAAGTTTTGTGAGTTGCGTCAGAATCGGCAGCTTCCTCAGGTGTAATTTCAGTTATTCCGTCAGGAGTGTGAAGTATTGCGCTTCCACCAGCATCTGGGTTAATGTAAGCAGAAATTCCGTGTGCGTGCATTTCAAAAGTGTGGATACGTCCGCCGACAGCCCAATTTGTGCAGAGATATCCGGAGGCACCACTCGTAAACTTGACAAGTGCGTTGAAACTGTTCTCGCGATCGGAATAGAAGGAATTGATGTCGCTTGCAACAGCTTGAATCTCGCCACCGCCAAGCCAACGGAGTGCGTCCACAGCATGAATTGCATCACAAGTTAAAACATCTATGACTCCGTCATAATAGAGCGCGTTTGCGGAATTTTTGTGGAAGGTAGACATGCATTGGATAATCGGCCCGTTTTCTTCAACTATCGCTTTGACTTTTTGCATCAGTGGAATAAATCGCCGGTTGAACCCTACCATCGTTTTGCAGTCGTGCTTTTCAGCTGCTAAAGCCATTTCCTTTGTTTGATGAAGTGTTATGCCTGGTGGTTTCTCAATAAATACATGGTGTTTCTGCGACAAGCAATGGATAACAAGCGGGAACAAGTGTTGTGGCGGCATCAAAATATAAACAGCATCAGGATTTGTTTCGTCAAGCATTTTCTTATAGTCCGTAAAGGTCTGTTCTATCTGAAACCTTTCTGCTGTGGCGTGAAGTTTCGCCTCTACCAGATCACACAATCCGACAAGATGGACATCTTCACATTCCGCGAGAGATGGGTAGTGAACACCATTTGCCATCCCGCCTGCACCGATTAAAGCGATATTAATTTTTTTCATCTTTTCCTCTGTTCTAATCAGGGTCATTGAATTTTCCAATAGTTTCTTCCTGTAGGAGCGAGCTCCAGCTCGCGACCATGTCCTCTGTGTTCTAATGGTTTTTCTTGTATATTACAAAAGAAAATGTTAAAATGCAACCAACTTCTGAATACAAAATTATCTCAACCCAAACATCAAGCGATACCATATCTTATGAACTTTGACCCTATCAAATTAGAACTTTATAAGAACATACTCACCTCAGTTTCAGAGGAAATGGGTGTTACGCTGCAACGTACTGCCTTTTCACCGAACATCAAGGAACGTCTCGATTTTTCATGTGCGGTTTTTGATGCTTCAGGACAGATGGTAGCACAAGCCGCACATATTCCTGTCCATCTGGGATCAATGCCGCTTTCGGTATTAGCAGCAATTGAGCATACCGAAATGGCACCCGGTGACATGGTTGTGCTAAATGATCCATATCGCGGGGGAACACACCTGCCAGATATTACTTTGGTAGCACCTGTTTTCGGAGAAAAGTCAACGAATCGTCCGAACTTTTTTGTAGCAAACCGTGCACATCATGCAGATGTCGGTGGTATGACTCCAGGCTCCATGCCCCTTGCAACAAGTGTAATTCAGGAAGGTATCCGCATTCCACCAGTGAAACTTGTCCGAGCTGGAGAACTGGACAGCGATCTGTGGGAACTAATTCTCGCGAATGTCCGAACGCCAACGGAACGACGTGGCGACATGGAGGCACAACTTGCCGCAAATCGCATCGGTGAACGTCGATTACAAGAGATTGCAACCAAATACGGCATGTCGGGAATTGAGGCGTATATGCAGGAACTCTGTGCATATTCCAGTCGGATGGTACGGTCGTTCTTACGAGAAATTCCTGATGGCATTTATACATTTTCAGATTTCCTTGATAATGATGCTATTACTGACGAACCGATTGAAATCCGTGTTGCCATAGAAATTAAAGACGGGACCGCAATCGTAGATTTTACAGGCACATCGGGACAGGTACGAGGTTCAGTTAATGCTATTTACGCCATCACAGTCTCAGCTGTTTTTTACACGTTCCGATGTATTGCAGGTGAAGATGTCTCCTCCAATGCTGGGTGTCTGGAACCAATTCAAATTATTGCACCTGAAGGTAGTGTAATCAATGCAAAATTCCCTGCGGCGGTCGCCGGTGGAAACGTTGAGACTTCTCAACGAATTGTTGACGTGCTTTTCGGGGCATTAGCAAAAGCTTGTCCAAACCGAATTCCTGCCGCGAGTTGTGGGTCTATGAGTAATCTCACTGTAGGCGGGTATGATGTTTTACGCGGAAAAGATTTTACTTACTATGAAACCATCGCTGGTGGTATGGGAGCGCGCCCCAACTGTGACGGAATTGACGCCATTCATACTCACATGACAAATACGATGAATACTCCGATAGAAGCAATTGAGACAAGTTATCCGATGCAGGTGGAGCAGTATGCGATCCGACGTGGAAATGGCGGGGCAGGTGAATTTCAAGGTGGGGCAGGAATTGTGCGATCTCTACGACTTTTGACAGACGCGGAGATTACAATCTTATCGGAACGCCGAGTGTTTCAACCCTATGGCTTGCAAGGTGGTGAAAAAGGGCAATTGGGACGTAACGTCCTAATCCGTGATGGTAAGGAACAGCCTGTCGCTGGCAAAGCCACCTTTTCCATTAAAGAAGGCGATATTATTCAGATTGAAACGCCTGGAGGTGGTGGGTACGGGAAGAAAAATTTGAAATAGCCGCGTTTGTAGCCGTGCAATTCATTGCGAAACTTTCTTGTAGGAGGGGTTTTCAACTCCGCAGCGTGCCACACGCGCACGCTGTGTTGATTTGGACAAATGCCATACGGTATGAGGTGTTGATTCCGATACAATCACTACATCGGGCTTGCAAAGCCCTCCCACAAGAGAGAGGTTGTAAATTGATATCTTATAGGTAGGATTAAGATAACCCTTCTAAACTCCCTGTACTATCCCCTAATTGCTGCAAATTAACATCCATTCGATTAAGCATAGACAACCAAAGATTATTGAGCGGCGTTTCCTTTGGATATTGGATATGTCGTCCACTCTTAATCGTGCCACACCCTTGACCAGCTAATAGAATTGGAAGATCGTGATGGCTATGGCGATTGCCATCAGAATTTCCACTACCGTATAAAATCATAGAATGGTCAAGTAGTGTTCCTTCCCCTTCAGGAATGGAGTCAAGTTTTTCCAGTAGGTATGCAAGCTGCTGTGTATGCAAAATGTCTATTTTCCGAATTTTCTCTATTTTTGCTTTATCTCCACCATGATGCGATAAATTATGGTGTCCATCAGTAATATTGATAGTCGGATATGTCTTGTTACTACCTTCATTTGCTAACGTAAAGGTCACAATTCGGGTTACATCTGTTTGGAATGCAAGAGCAATCAGGTCCAACATCAGGTGAACATGCTCTTGGAAATCTGCCGGAATTTTCTCTGGTGCAGTGTAATCAGGATTTTCGATTGGTGGGAACTTTTCTGCCGATTCTATTCTCATCTCAATGTCGCGAATAGCAGAGAAGTATTCATCAAGTTTTCGCGCATCGTTTCCGCTGACCTGTCGAATCAGGTCTTTTGAATCCTGTCTAACAAAGTCAAGAATACTTTTTCGTTCTTCATCGCGTTGTAGTTTTTCAGTGTTAGGCTCGGTAGAAAATAGGCGTTCAAAAGCGAGTTTCGGATTAACCTCTTTCGGAAGCGGTTGGGTTGCAGACTTCCATGCCATCGTTGCTGAATAGACGCAGCTATAACCGGAGTCGCAATTGCCGGCTCTGTAACCGGGATCAATGCCAAGTTCAAGTGAAGGTAACCGTGTTTGATCGCCGATATGTGATGCTGCGGCTTGGTCGACAGAAATACCTGCGTGAATATCCGTACCGCTCGTTTTGCGCGGCTGTGCGCCTGTGAGGAACGCCGCCATTGCTCTGGCATGATCGCCTCCGCCATCACCATTGGCGCGTGCTTTATCGGCTGTCAACCCACTGAGGACCAACATTTTTTCTTTTACGTTTACAAGCGGTTTTAAGATGTCCGTGAGTTCATAACTTGTCCCTACCTGTTTCGGTGTCCAATTCTCCATGATTTTCCCATTGGGAACATAGAGGAATGCCATCCGATTCGGTGTTACTTGTTCTGTTACACCTTTCGTGGCTGCGGTTGCCCAACTTGTGAGTGGACCCATCGATTCTAACCACGGTAGTGCTATGCTGACACCTAACCCGCGTAAAAATGTTCTACGTGAAAGTTGTTTTGATTTTTTCATAAGTGTATCTTTTACTCCTTTGTCCTGTTTCATTTGCGAAACAGATCACAATTATAATCTGTGAATTTGTACGGAGTTGATGTTATATTATAATTCAATTTGTGATAATTTGCAACTATAGTAAAATCTGAAAAATATGGATATTGCCGATAAGTGCTCCGATTTAAGTTATACTATTTCCAAAAATAACTTCTCTTAAAGAAATAAGCCGTCCGTAGTCGCGCAATTTATTGCGCCTCTTACATTTTTTCAAAAGAGAAAATAATTCATAGAATTGGTATTATATGACTAATTGCTGGCAGTAAATACTTAAAATTTTTAATGCTACATAACGAAATCTAATAAATTAAAAAAGTGGTGCTCCTTGTGCTTCAACATAAACCGAGTAGAGAGATTGACTCGCTGTCATAAAGAGTCTATTCCTTTTAACGCCACCGAAGCAGATATTGGAACAGATCTCTGGCAGATGAATCTTTCCGATAAGCGTCCCATCAGGTGCGAAGATATGCACCCCATCGTAGCCTTCACCGACCCAACCTGCACCTGCCCACACATTTCCATCAGTATCACACCGCAGCCCATCAGCGTTGCCAGGTGCTGTCTCATAAAACACCTGTTTTTTACTTAACCGTTCACCGTCCACGACATCAAAGACAACGATGTTTTTTGGTGTGCCTGTATCGGCAACATAGAGTTTATCGTAGTTTGGTGAGAAGCATATCCCGTTCGGTTTTTCCGGTTCACTCGTTACAACTGTGGCTTTTCCTGTATCTGGATTGAGGCGATAAACGGAAGTCGGTAGTTCAAATTCAGCTTTATGGCCTTCGTAATTGAACATGATCCCGTATCCAGGATCGGTAAACCAGATATGTCCATCGGGATGGACTACGACATCATTTGGTGCATTGAACCGTTTTCCCTCAAAGTTGTCAATCAGTACAGTAATCGTTCCATCATATTCGGTTCGTGTGACGCGCCGTGTACCGTGTTCGCAACTGATGAGTCTGCCTTGTCTGTCCCGCGTATGACCGTTGGTATAGTTAGACGGTTTGCGGTAGACGCTTACTTTACCAGTGGCTTCTTGCCATTTCAGAATTCGGTTGTTTGGAATATCGCTCCAGAGAAGAAATCCGCCATCGCCGAACCAAACAGGACCTTCGGACCACCGCGCACCTGTCCACAACCGTTCCACAACAGCGTTTCCGATTTTGTATTTTGCAAAACGCGGATCAAGGACTTCTACTGCTGGGTCCGGGTAACGTTTTACGACTTTGCCGTCTGCAAATGTATCTGCCCAAGATGCCAGTGGACCCATCGCACCGATACAAGGCAGCGCGACACTCACACCAAGTCCGCGTAAAAATGATCGACGTGACAATTGTTTTGAAGTCTTCATAAGCATATCCATCGTTAATGTCTATGGTGATTAAAAAAATAGACACTTCCCACCCTCGGTAGGTGAGGTTTTCTAACCTCGCCCGCGCAGAGCGTCCAGAAAATTCTACAATCTACCATAGTTTACCAAACATCCAGTGTTTTTGTCAAATTAATACCTCAGCAAATGGCCAAATTTACCGGAGACCGAATTGTTCTGCGTTAGATCTGACGAAATATAACGTTGACCATACATAAGCATAATCCGATTATGAATGAAGTCATATTTCGCAGAGGAGCAGGAACGAAGTTTATCCGGATATACGAGATAATATCCGATACTTTCCGCTAAATCCTCGTTCGGATTCTTTTCATAAGCATAATCCGTTACAAATTCTTCTCTATTTTTAGTAGTTGACCAACCCGATTCACTTTTTGAGTCTTTTTGCCATCTGCCAAGTTCTGCCCAATCTCGTTTAAGCTGGTCAGAAAATAGACACGTCCATAAAAAATGTGATTTCTCGTGCGCAATTAAGCGGCGAGTATCATCTGGAAAATCACGAGTAAAAAGGATTTGTGAAAGTTCAATATAACCTTCACTTGTCCATGCTATACCAGGTGCTCTTATCTTATCATCAATTCTACGTACCACATATCTTAATTCAGGAATTTTATGTAGTGCTTTCGGGAATTCCTCAAGTATTGATATGAAAATCATCAGGTCTTTATTTTCAAATTCTGAATAGTGTTCTGCTGTTTCCTGTGTGACGCGTTGGGTTAGTAAAGCATAAGACGGGACATCTACACTAATGCCATACCTTTCTTTTAGTATCAGTTTGATTGCCTCTGTATTCGTTCCATTTTCCGTTATGAATTGAACAGCAGCATAAAATAAGCGTTTCTCTGGCAACAATATCTGTTGAGAGGCTTCAACTGGAAAAACATCACTACTGATAGTAACGGATTTCAAACTGTTTTGAAATTCTATGGTAATATCTTCTTCTAAATCGCTGCTTATCTTCCATATAGAGGGGTGGAAATTTCGGTCTGTAGAGAAGGATTCAAAAATATTTAAAAGCGAACCCGCTTGTTTTGTCGTCCACGTAACGTCTAAATACACAGAATATTTTTGTTTGAGTTTTAAAATCGGATCATCACTAAATGTCTCTAAATGAACTGTATAACAACCTAATAGAAAAACTGAGATGGTAAAGAGAAAAACATTAATAATTCGCATTATCAATTAGCCTTTGTACCACGTCGTAACAGAAACGGATCGCTTTTAACAATTTCAGTAATCAAAACGGAACTTCTGTAATCGTTAGCCTCAAGCTCAGTGACAATTCGGTCAACGGTTGGTTTGTCATAATATTCTAACCCTCTACCTAAAGCAAAGATAAGCATCTTTTCTGTTAAGCATCTGGCAAACTGCGTTTTTCTATTTTTAAGAATCTGTTTTAAGTCTGTTATACCCTCAAACGAAGTCCCATCTGGTAATTGTCCGGCTGAATCAATATCTTGCTCTCCATCTTTCGTTCGGAACTTGCCGATGGCGTTGTAGTTTTCCATTGCAAATCCGATAGGATCCATTTTGGCGTGACAGTTGGCACAAGCCGGATCATCGCGGTGTTGTTCAAGTCGTTCTCGCAATGTGGTTCCAGTAATAGCATCATGGTCTTCTTCCAATTCAGGGACATCTGGCGGTGGTGGTGGCGGCGGTGAGCCAAGTATCTGTTCTAAAACCCAACGTCCTCTTTTCACAGGTGAGGTGCGGGTTGGATTGGAGGTTACCGTCAAGACGCTGGCTTGCGTCAGGATACCACCGCGTGCGGGATTTTTCAATGGAACCCGCCGAAACGCGTCACCTTTAATTGGTTCTCCTTGTGCATCTCTCCAAATCTCATAATGTCCCCCTAAACGTTGATTGACAAACGTATAGTCTGCATCAAGCAGATTGAGGATACTCCGATCTTCACGAAAGATTGATTCCAGAAACAGTTCCGTTTCTTTTAACATCGCTGCGCGTAGTTTAGGATTGAAAGTTGGAAAACGTTTGGGATCGGGTGTAACGGTATCTAACCGTTGGATTTGTAACCATTGTACACCGAAGTTGGTAGCCAATTCCCTTGCTTTTGGATCTGCCAGCATCCGCTTAACCTGTGCCTCAAGGTTTGCGGTCAGTAAATTTTTCTCCGCCAGTTCAAGGAGTTCATCATCAGGGATACTGCTCCATAAAAAGTAGGAAAGCCGCGAAGCGAGTTGAAACTCATCAATCGGACGTGGATCTTCGCTTTGTGGGCGGTCATCTAACTCCAATCGAAATAAGAACTTGGGTGAACAGAGGATGACTTTAATCGCCTGCTGAATACCTGCTTCCCATTTAGCACCGCCTGCTTGAACAGATTCCACAAACTGAACAAGCTGCTGCACTTCATCTTCAGTCGGGAGACGGCGATATGCCTTGCGAAGCAGTCGTGTTAGGACTTCACGAGTCTGCTCTGCTTGAGGAATGTCCGGTGTGCAGGCTAATATCTTGAGATGTGATTTAGGTCTGGTCTCCAACGGTCCTACCGACGTGATGGAACGAATTTGAAGTCTTGCTTGTAGTTCGCCATCTTCAGGTTTTACCATTGCAATTCCTGCAAATTCGATGTTCGCAATTCGGTTAACAAGGAACCTAATTGTTTGAAGTTTCTTTGGATCACGTGCAGTAATGTCAAATATCTTGAGGATCTTGATTCTGTTTCTTGTCGTAGGGTCATAACCGACTAACCGTGTAAGTTCATCTGGTGGGGATACATCTTTCAGATCATTGCCTTGAATGAATAGCGCGACCTGAACAGGGGTTTCACTTTCTGTTTCAGCATAAAGCGTAGCACGGAAATATGTCTCTACATCGGATAAGAGTTTGAGTGGGACAGCATAAGTTTTAAATGGTCCTGATTTCCACGGTTCATCTGCATTTGGATCAAGCAGACGGAAACGTCCATCAGGAACATCTTTGTGTCGCGGAATAAGATACTTTGTGTTTATATAGTTTGTGGACGGCTTCGGTGGATTTAATATAATAACACGTGTGGCAATTGCTTCTGCTGCTTGGAGATACCGCTCCATCAGCAGTGGTGACATCGTCAGTACATCACCGATGTTATCAAATCCGTGTCCGACATCGTCTGCGGGAAAATTTTCAGTCGGATCAAAATCCGCCCACAACAAATCTCGAACGCTGTTTCTGTATTCAATCCTGTTGAGTCTGCGAACAGTTATGCGCCCTGGATCCGGTTTTGCCGTGCGACTTGCGTCCTCAAAAATGGCATCAACGTGCTGAATAAAAGATTCCACTTCCTCCATGAGAGGTTGCTCTTTCTCTGCTGGCGGCATTTGGCTTGTATCTAACATTTCTAAGACTCTTTCCCAAACATCGTGATTCTTGATCAACGATAAGTTGTCTTTAAATGAGTCAAGCGCGAGACCCGCACTGGGTTCATCACCCGCATGGCAGCCGAAGCAGTACTGTTTTAAAAATGGTATACCTTCTTTTCCAAAGTCGGGAGTAATTTTTTCACCAGTACTGGGTGTCAGTGAAACAATCAACAGTAGCAAGATGAGAAAAAAGAATAAAGATGTGTACCTGAAATAGATTGCTGATTTCTTAGGGAAAATGGTGAATTTCATTTTTTTCAATCATAGATGGTATTGGATTGGTTTATTTTATATTTTCTTTGATAATATCATGATAACGTATGATTCCATGAATGTCAAAGGAACTGGCGGTTATGTCAGATTTATTCAGTTTTCTAATTTCTCAATATTTTGGTAGGGTCACTCCTACAAAAGAAATCGGGGTTACAAACCCCTCCCACAAGAATGCTTAGCGACAATTGAATGGCTCTGGCAGTTATGTAAGATTGGTTGTATAACTTTAGCTATTCTTTACAATCAAAAGTTCATGCGATTGCTTGACATGTCCTGTCCCATTTTCAATTCGATTCTTACCGATACGGGTTTCGCCTTGTCCTAATGTGTACTGCCATTGCACCTCAAGAATCCTGAAGTCAGCGTACCACTGCCGAATAGTTTGGCAATCATTGTAAGAAAGGACGAAGCCTCCTTTGTGATTGTGAAGTAGGTCGCGCAGTAATTCGTGGTTAAAGCCTTTATGGTGGACAGGAAAATTCCGTTGCGGATAGATACCACGGAACATTTCTCCCTGATCAAGATAATAGGGAGGGTCGCAATACAGAAAGTCATCTGAATGGACTGGAAGAGTCTCCTCAAATCTACCGGCATGAACGGCCAAGTTAGGACATCTGAAATTACGTACAGTCTGCAACGTCCGAATGTATCTCTCAGGAGATTCATAAATCTTTGACATCCAACCGAGAAAACCGGGCCCATAAGATAGATTGTGATTAAACCAGTAATGCGCTGCCAATTCCAAAGGATCAGAAATGAATGTTTCGCTATTCCAGTGTGCTTTGAGGCGAGTCTTAACCTCTGCATATTGTGCTTTTGTAGGTTGCCACTGTTCAAGCTGTTCAGTAAGCGCACTGCCTAACGAAAGTTGGACCTGCCAATAGTTTACGAGAATATCAAAGATGTCATAAGCCCGAACCTGCATACCAAGTTCTTTGGCACATGCAATTTCAACTGCCCCGCCTCCCATGAACGGTGATACGAGTTTTTCTAACCCATCAGGAAGTTGCTCTACTATATGTCCAACTCCGAGACTTTTCCCGCCAGCATATCGTAGTGGGAGACCTCTATAACGTGCATATTTGTACTTACCTTGACTTCTGAGAGCATCTAAAAATAAAACTTTTAAGGATGTCCCAAAAAGATCAGAATCGGTTTGAACGATCATAATATCTGAGTTGAAATTATGAGAGAAGGTAAATTTGATACATTTGGTTCGGAGGGTTTCGAATTTACTATGTGAATGTAAGAGGCGCAATGAATCGCGCGACTACAAACGGCGTAACTCCAAATATTGACCACTATTTCTTTGCTTCACTATAAAATAACTTGAGTTGAGAATAAGCCGGATTCTGTATATGATGATCATTCATCTGGGATCAATGTTGCCATTAACCTCAAGCGGTTACCCGGGACGAGGCGGGCACACCTCTAAATGTCCACATTTTACCTTGCTCCAGATGGGGTTTACCAGCTCCATAAGTCACCTCATGGACTGGTGCGCTTTTACCGCACCGTTTCACCTGTACAACGTTTTTACGCGTTGTAGTCTACTTTCTGTTGCACTTTCCATAGCGTTGCCGCTCCTGGGGGTTACCCAGCACCCTTGCCCTGCGGAGTCCGGACTTTCCTCATCCCGAATACGGGACGCGACCATCTACTCAACTCAAGCGCATCTTAAGGATACCATATTTATGTAGGGTCGGCAATATGAATTTACAGGCATTTCAGAAGAATGCAATTTTCATGAACCCTTCTTGTGGAAGGGCTTTGTAAGCCCGATTGATTTGAGCTAATCCGCGCAAGACCGAGATTCAGAAAACAGCGGACGGCATACGGAGTATGCCTGCTACCATGTGTTGAGTTTCGCAAGCTCTACCCAACCTACAAGTTTAGTCAAACACACATTAAAAATAATAGGACTTACGTGAACCCTTGTTTGGGTAGTGTAAGTCCTATTGGTATCAAAATGAAAGGTTTATGAACAGCCGCTTGTTGCGCCACAGTTGGTGCATCGGTAGCAAATACCGCTTCGTATCATAATTGTACCACACTCGTGACAGGGAGGTGCGTCTCCGTATCGGAGTGTAATCAGTTTCTCGCGATCTGCCCATGGATTTGCGTCCCCGTTATTTCCGTGTGCATGTAGATCGGTTTCTTCGGGTAATGCCAATTGGTCATCTAACTCAAGAACATCCATGGTATCTTCTTGCACTTCTTTCGGGAGGAACTCTTTTCCAAGCCAGCGGAAAACATAGTCAACAATTGATTTTGCCATCGGAATATCTGGGTCTTGGGTGAAACCCGATGGGTCAAACCGGACATGGCTGAACTTATTGACGAGTGACTCTAACGGCACACCGTACTGCAAAGCAACAGAGATGAGGATGGCAATAGAGTCCATGAGTCCTGAGATGGTAGACCCTTGTTTACTCATGGTAAGGAAAACTTCACCCGGGGTGCCATCTTCAAAAAAACCGACATGCATGTATCCTTCATGACCACCAACGCTGAATTTATGTGTTCTCGAGTCTCGGGTATCTGCGAGCCGTCTCCTCCTAATAGGACGTTCGCTGGCTTCACCCTGTGCGTCCTGCTGGCTACTGGTTGAGAGCGGTTGACTACCTTTACTCCCATCACGATAAATAGCAAGACATTTCACACCGAGACGCCACGCTTCAACATAAAGTTCTTTAATATCGTCGACAGTTGCTTCACGCGGGACGTTGACTGTCTTGGAGATAGCACCTGAAATAAAGGGTTGCACAGCTGCCATTAATTTCAGTGGTCCCATGTGATGAATAAAACGAGTGCCGTGCTTACCAGATTGAACAGCACAATCGAAAACAGGATAATGTTTAGAAGACAGATGTGGCGCGCCTTCAACAGTCCCTGTACCACAAATGATTTCCTCTGCGGTTGCTATTTCACTCGGATTGAATCCCATGTAGGTGAGCAGGTCAAAATCTGGAGACGCAGCTTTATCAACATTTATCCCTAATCTTTCAAGGCATTCTTCTCCCAGAAAACCGGGTGCGAAAGCGAGATTCAGATCAAAAGCACTCGGCAACATTTCTTCAACACGCTCAATATCTTCCTCTCTGAATCCTTTATATTTGAGGGATTCAGGATTGATATATGGCGTGCCCTCAAGTGTTCCTGTTCCGACGATGTGCGTGACAATCGCTTCTATGTGTTGCGGTATGTAGCCAAGTTTTTCCAAAGCGTCGCGAACACTTTGGTTCACAATCTTGATATAACCACCACCCGCCAACTTTTTAAATTTGACAAGGGCAAATTCAGGTTCAATTCCAGTTGTATCACAGTCCATTAGAAGCGCGATGGTTCCGGTTGGAGCGATAACACTGATTTGCGAATTTCGGTATCCCCAATCTTCGCCTTTCTGCAGGCAGATATCCCAATCTTCGCGCGCTGCCTCCAAGAGATCAGATGGGCAAGTCGTCGCATCAATTTTATATGCAGCATCTCGATGCATGCTGATAACGCCTAACATTGAATCCTGATTCTTAGCATAACCAGAAAAAGTTCCGATACTTTTAGCGATTTCAGCACTCGTTTGGTAACCTTGTCCACTTAGAATAGCCGTAATAGCACCTGCATAACTACAGGCTTCTGCACTATCATAAGGGATACCTAATCGCATCAGGAGTGCGCCTAAGTTAGCGAATCCGAGTCCAAGTGGACGATATTCATGAGATCGTCTGGCTATTTTGGCAGTCGGGTACGAAGACAGACTGACAATGATTTCCATCGCGGTGATAAACACACGAACAGTTGCTCTGAACCCATCAATGTCAAAAGTGTCGTCATCATTGAGATACTTGACAAGATTTATGCTCGCGAGGTTACACGCAGAGTCATCTAAGAACAGATATTCGCTGCAAGGATTACTTGCGTAAATGCGATCAGATTGTTTACAGGTATGCCATTTTTGAATCGTATCATCAAATTGCACCCCGGGATCAGCACAAGCCCATGCTGCCTCTGCGATCTTTTCCATCAGTGTTTTCGCTTCATACTCCTCGGCAACTTCACCACTGGTGCGATAAGTTGTTTGCCAAGGTTTTCCTTGTAGGTAGGCATCCATGAAAATATCTGGAATCCGCACCGAATTATTACTGTTCTGTCCACTGACAGTGCCATAAGCTTCACCATTAAAGTCTGCAGGGTACCCAGCAGCAATGAGTGCCTTCGCCTTCTCTTCCTCTTTCATCTTCCAGTCAATATAGTCAACGATTTCGGGATGGTCCATATCTAAAATGACCATCTTTGCGGCGCGGCGTGTTGTGCCACCAGACTTAATACTGCCTGCCCATCTGTCGAATCCTTCAAGAAATGAAAGTACACCAGAACTTTCACCGCCACTGGAGAGGTGTTCACCTTTTGCGCGGACCTTACTGAAATTAGAACCGGTTCCGCTTCCGTATTTAAAGAGTCTTACCTCAGCCTTTTGCAGATCAAGCATGGAATCTAAAGAGTCATCAACACTTTGGATAAAACATGCTGAGTTTTGTGGGTGTTGATACGCGTTTTGAGTGATATTAACTTTTTGTGCTTCCCTATCCCAATGGTAATTGCCACCGGCGCCCTTAATCCCGTATTCGTGCCATAAACCGCAGTTAAACCAGACGGGAGAATTGAAAGCACCTCGCTGCGTGACAAGGATATGTGTTAACTCCATTTCAAAAGTTTCCGCGTCATCGGAGGTCGCAAAATAACCTCCAATTTCTTCACCTGCACGGCGAAGTGTACGTGCAACGCGGGTAACCAATTGGCGAACGCTGTCCTCTGATTCTACATCAGGAACACCAGCTTTTCGGAAATATTTTGAGGCAGCAATATCCGTTGCGAGTTGGGTCCAGAAAGCAGGAACTTCAACTTGGTCCTGTTTAAAAATGACATTACCTTTCTCGCTGTAGATAGCGGCATCGCGGCGTTCCCATTCGATCTCATCAAATGGGTGAACAGCCGATTTCGTAAAATGCCGACCAAAGGTAAGTCCGGTTCCATCCCCTTCCACTGGATGGTTCGCTGCTTCATCAATTTCTTTGATATTATCAGCAGCCATATTTTCACCCCCTAATTTACAGTTAAGAATTAAATCTGAACTGTTTCACAATTTTAATAGTTTGTAGTTTACCAAAGAATTTAAAATTTCGCAAGAAAAATAATATTATCAAACCTTAATTTCCTCAAAAAATTTGCTGAGGCGTCCATTTAAAACTTAACCTCTAACCAGAAGAATTTTACAAACAGTGCTATACCGAACGCTCACAATACTATATAAAATTATACACGGAAATGTGGTCAGCACCGTTTCTATTTCTTAACTTCAGTATGTAACGTTGGGTACAGAATATTTGGAACAACATTGGGGTATGGAAAATTTATATTTTGCTGTGAATGCCTGCTATTTCTATGCAGACAGAACTATAGATTTTCAATACTCGTAACAAAATTGACTTGAGGAGTTTGGTGTGGTATAATTTCGGTTACTAAAATATGCTGATAAAATAATACACAAATGGAAATTTCGTGGATATGGATGAAATCAAATCAGAAATATACGATATATTAAAAGGCGCGATCCGTGCTGCAATTGAGTCGGGGGAACTTCCAATATCGGACGTTCCCGGAATCCCTTTTTCGCCTACTAAAACCCCCGAACACGGTGATATAGCGACTCCAGTTGCTTTGGGATTGGCAAAAAGTGCAAAAATGGCACCACGGACAATAGCCGAGATAATTCGCAAGCATGTAGATAAAAATAAATACCCGCGTATCCGCAAACTTGAAATTGCTGGACCGGGGTTTATTAATGTCTATCTCTCCGATGAGTGGTTAGACGACACACTCAGGACAATTGTGGAAGCGGGTGATGCTTACGGAAATAGCGAAATAGGTATTGGCAAGCGGATTCAAATTGAGTTTGTCAGTGCAAATCCGACAGGTCCGCTCAACATTGTGAGTGGGCGCGCTGCAGCCGTTGGCGATACGCTTGTCAACTTGTTAAACGCGGTGGGTTATGAGGCTATCCGTGAGTATTACGTCAACGATGCGGGTGGGCAAGTTGAACGACTTGGAGAATCAATTGATGTGCGCTATCGGCAAGCGTTAGGTGAAAATGACTTAGAAATTCCAGAAGGTGGATATCAAGGAAAATATTTGCGAGAGTTTGCACAAACTATCGCCGATGAGGAAGGTGATGTCTATCTAAAACTTAGCCAAGAAGAGCGGGTTAAACTTTTCCGAGATAAAGGAATAAGGCATCTACTTGGACAACAAAAAGCCTCTTTGGAACGTTTTGGTGTTAACTTTGATGTGTGGACAAGCGAAAAAGCGATCCGAGACAGTGGAAAGCCAGACGAAATTATTGAACTGTTTCGTGAGAAAAATTATCTCTACGATGCAGACGGTGCGACATGGTTTCGGATGACGGACTTTGGAGACGATAAGGATTGTGTCGTAATCCGCACCAATGGTGAATACACATATTTTGTTCCAGATGCAGCATACCATCGTGATAAATTTGACCGTGGCTTTGACAAAGTGATTGACCTGCTTGGCCCAGATCATCAGGGGCATGTGTTTCGACTCAAGAATTTTGTGAAAGCACTCGGTTTGGCAGATGATTGGTTGGAAATTGATATTATTCAACAGGTAAATCTGGTTGATTCAGATGGCACTCGGCGGGATATGTCAAAGCGTCAGGGGCAGTTCTTTACACTTGATTTACTCATTGACGAACTTGCGGATGCTGTAGGTGAAGGATTTGCTGTGGATGTAGCACGATACTTTTTCCTGATGCGCGCAAACAATACACACTTGGATTTCAATCTTGAATTAGCGGTTACGCAAGCGAATGAGAACCCTGTCTTTTACATACAATATGCACACGCGCGGTGCTGTAGTATTTTCCAACAAGGAAAAGAGCAGCGAATTGAGTTGAAACCGATCACAGAAGTTTCTCTTGCACTACTCACAGAAGCGCATGAACACGAACTGATCCGAAAGTTGGCAGAATTTCCAGCAATTGTCCTGTCCAGCGCAGAGGAACGAGAGGCACACCGCATTCCACATTATCTACACGAATTAGCAGGCATATTCCATCCGTATTACAATCAGCATCGGGTGCTTGATACGTCAAATATGGAACGGACTTATGCAAGACTCATCCTCATTCAAAGTGTGCAAACAGTGTTGGCAAATGGGTTGAGATTGTTAGGAATTTCAGCACCAGAATCAATGTAAAACTTTAACGGAGATTTCCATAAATGGAAGTAAATTATAGAGAAATTGACAAGGCACATGTTTGGCATCCACTGTTCCAACACCAACGTCTTGAGGAAACAGATTTGCTGGTTTTTAAATCGGCACATGGCACAACCCTGGTAGATGTAGACGGAAATCAATATTTAGATGCGTATTCAGCACTATGGAATGTCAATGTCGGTTACGGAAGACAAGAAATTGCGGATGCAGTCTATGCACAAATACAAGAATTATGTTATTATCCACATTCTCAGATTAATGTTCCAGCAACTGAATTAGCAGCGCAGTTGGCAGCATGTCTTCCCGGCGATCTGAATCACGTCTTTTTTTCCAATAGTGGCTCTGAAGCAAATGAAACCGCAATTAAAATTGCGCGACAGTACGGCAGACAGACCTATCCGGGAGAGAATCGCTACAAGATAATTACCCGATATCGCGGCTATCACGGATTTACTTATGGCGCAATGTCAGCCACAGGACAAGCACGAAGACGGAAAGCGTTTGAACCGTTGGTACCAGGATTCCATCATGCGCATCCACCCTATTGCTATAGATGTCCACTCGGTTTAGAGTATCCATCGTGTAATGTTGCATGTGTAAATGAAATTGAACGAATAATTCAGTCAGAGGGACCCGAAACTGTGATTGCGGTGATTGCGGAGCCAATCATCGGTGGCGGTGGGATAATTGTGCCGCCCGACGAGTATTTCCCAAAATTGCGAAAAATCTGTGATGATTACGGTTTATTACTTATTCTTGATGAAGTTATTACCGGTTTCGGACGAACAGGGAAGATGTTTGCATGCGAGCATTGGGACGTACAGCCAGACCTCATCACGCTTGCGAAGGGATTGACGAGCGGATATATTCCACTCGGTGCATGTGTTGCATCAACTCCTGTATTCAAGACATTTCTTGGGGATTCTGATGAAAATCGGGAATTTTCTCAAGTTTGTACCTATGGCGGACATCCTGTTGCTTGTGCAGCAGGTGTGGCAAATCTGAACATTTTGCAATCAGAACGTCTCTGGGAAAACGCTGAAAAGGTAGGTAGTTATCTGCTTGAAAAACTAAAGACTTTGGAATCACTACCTATTGTTGGCGATGTACGGGGCAAAGGTCTCATGCTTGCTGTAGAGTTCATCAAAGCCGATGGCACACATCTTGAAACCGCGAAAACGAACCAAATTGTGGGACAATTGAGAGAAAAAGGTGTTATTGTTGGGAAGATCGGGCACGCTGTTGACGAGCCAGAGAATATCATTTACATTGCGCCCCCTCTTATCCTCACAGAATCGGAGGCAGATAAAATTTACAATACTTTACGTCAGGTACTTGTCCAATAGAAGTTTTAACTGATGTCGTTTAGCAATCGGAATCTTATCCGGTTGTGTAGCAATGGAAAATTGGAGGGCATTGGCACAAAAGCAATTACGTTGTTCATCTTGGATTTTTGATACTAAATTCCGGACAGCTTTCTTGGAGATTTCCACGTTTGAAAGTAGATTGTTCAGAATCATCTCAGTGGTAACGTGGTCGTGTTCGGGATGCCAGCAATCGTAGTCGGTAGAACATGCCAAGACAGCGTAACAGATTTCTGCTTCGCGTGCAAGTTTTGCTTCCGGTGCTGCAGTCATACCGATAATGTCAAAACCGAGATTTCGGTATACATTGGATTCAGCTTGTGTAGAAAACGCGGGTCCCTCCATACAGATGTAGGTGCCGCCATTGTGAACGGTCGCACCGACTTCTGTTGCTGCTGTGTATAATAGTGTACTTAGATGTGAGCAGAACGGGTGTGCAAGGCTAATGTGGGCGGCAATACCGTCACCAAAAAAAGTAGATTCTCGGTTTTTTGTGTGATCGTAAAGTTGATCCGGTACGACGAAGTGGCGTGGTTCAATTTCTTGCTTGAGACTACCTACCGCGCTAACGGAGATAAGCCATTCTACACCCAACGATTTTAGGGCATAAATGTTGGCACGGACATTAATATCAGAAGGAAGAAGTGGGTGTCCTACACCATGACGTGGTAGAAAAACTACCGGTTGTCCATCGAGATTACCAAGAATTAGGTCATCACTCGGTTTGCCAAAAGGAGTGTCAATTTCGATTGTTTCAATGTCGGTCAAACCTTCCATTTGATAGAATCCACTACCACCGATTATGCCGATTTTGACATGCATTTATTTTATTCTCCAAAGGAAAAGCAAAAGAATTGTGCTTTTGATTAGTTATGCCATTGCTACAATGTGGAAATTGGGTACTTGAGGGAAAATCAAGTTCAGCTGTTGCGACTTACATCAGGATAAAAGAACTTGACCTAATTTTTGATTTGGGCAGGTGCCCAATGAATTTCATCGGGACGAACCATGTTTTTATTTCACATTTCCATCTTGACCACTATTTTGGGTTGCCGATCTATATAAGTCAACGTTGGCTTTCAGGAATGCCGCCGGGAAATATTTATGTTCCTTCAAGCGGGTTCAAGCAATTGAAGAACATCCTTGACAGGATTTCTACACTGGATGCAGGGCGAAACTGGGGTTATCAAATAACACCAGTAGAAGCAGGTAATTCTATTCCGTTTCGGCAGAATTTAGTCGCACACATTCTAACGGGTAACCACAGCGTCCCAGCTGTCTCCTATCTGATTTGTGAAGTTCGAAAAAAACTGAAGCCCGAATACCGCGATTTATCAGGAAGAGAAATCGTGGCACTCAAGCGTTCAGGTGTTGAAATTACAAATGAGGTGCAGTTACCTTTGGTCGCTTATTTGGGTGATACGCGCGGCATTTCCCTTGACGCGCATCCGTTGCTCACACAATGTAAACTTCTGATTTGTGAATGCACCTTTATTACATCTGAACATCGTGAACGGGCTAAGAAAACGAAGCATTTGCATCTGGATATGTTACCTTCCTTGTTAGAACATTTTGAGAGTGAATATATTGTTCTAAATCACTTCTCACGCCGCTATACACCTGAGTTAATCCGGCAAGAAGTTTTCAAACAGTTACCTGCTTCTGAACATGCCCGTGTTCACTTATTTCTATGACAATGCATTCATCGTATTCGGATTAATAATAGACTTTAGCTTAATGCTATTGTTAAAATTATAGGATGGTCACGTTGAAATAGTGATTGCTACCACTACGGTCCGCCCATCATAAGTTTAAAACATCAGAATCTTTAGTTTCCCGCTCCAGGTTGTGAGTTTGGATCTTGGTCAGAGGTGCCGTTTTCCTGTTCCTCATAGAACTTATAACCGTCTTGATCTTGGTCAAGTTCATATTGGCGTACGATCTGTTCAGCCTCTCGAAGATAAGGCCTGTCACCTTTTGTGAGGCTTATATATGTTTTGAACCCTTTGTAAGCGGAACCAAATTCACGAATAGCGCGATAGCAGACGGCTTGTTGATATACAGATTCATTTAGCCAAGTGGATTGTGGTGCATTTTCAAGCAGATCATCATAAGCTTGGATCGCACGTTCGTACTGACCACTTTGCTGGTAAAGTAAACCGACTCGGTATAGCGCATCTGAAATGGCGAACTTTTTGTGTGAAAGATCACGAATTAACACTTTATACGTTTCAATAGCGTTCGGATAGTTGCGGAGTGTTTGCCAATTCCGAGCGATTTGTTGATAATTCTGGACAACCAGGTCAGTTTTTCCCATCAGCCATTTTTCGGATGGAAGTATGTACCTCCCAAGTTTCTCAAACTCCACTGCTTTTGCGCTCTTGTTTCGCTGAATTTCATCTTGATCTTGTTTGATTTCAATTAAGAGTATTTCTGTCTTGTTCAACAATACCCTAACCTGCTCAGCTTCGTAAGAGTCGGGAAATTTATCCGCGACTGTTACAAATGCACCCCAACCGCCAGCATTGGTGTAATCATACAATTTGTAAAAATAGATGTTGCCAACCTGAAATTGAGCTTGCGCGGCTTTGTCATGGTTATCAAATTCCTTAACCATTCTTTCAAAAGTTACGATGGCTTCGGGAAAGTTTTCTAATGCTTCGTAAGCCTGAGCAACCTTATAGAGCGATTTTGCTGCAATATCATAGGTTTCATCACTCTTTTCAGTGTCATAAAGGGCTTTATAGTTTTGATAATTCGCGAGTTCCTGCGCAATTAATTCACGGTTTTTTCGAATACTCGCAATACCGCTTTTTGCTTCACTTGCATAGTATCCCGTTGGATCAAGTTCTACAATTGCTTGATAATGTTCATTTGCTTTATCCCACTCATAATGCTTCTTATAGATTTTTGCGATTTGATAGTGAGACCGCTGAGCATATTTTCCTTTAACATCTCGGTCAATGACTTCCAGATAAAGAGACATCGCTCTATCATAAGCTTTTTGCTGTCTGGCACGTGCTTTTTGTTTCTCTTCAGGGTCATCGGAGCGGGTAGAAACAGCTTCGGCCTCGTCAAATGCGTTATCAGCATTTTGGATTTTCGCACTCAATGGTACGATGTTAACGCCGCCTATGCAACCGATATGTGTTATCACAAATATGCCAAGTATGAGAATAATAAGGTAGCTTATACCTAATTTCAGAACGGAACCGGGTGTGAAACGGATCATCGTTGTTAATCCTCCTAAGGAATGAAATATGGAAACCTGCCAGCAAATTGATGAAGTTTACTGGTTTTGATTTATGTTTCAGTATAACAAAAACACAAAAATTGTCAAGAAAAAACTTCTGTGTTAATAATTTTTTGGAAAGTGAGATAATCTATTGTTTACTGTTCAACAAAACTTGTTGACAAATCAAAGTAAAATTTATACAATAATTCAATAGCAAACTCATAGTAAATTGAATTTCCTTTTGTGAATCTTGATTATAATAGGGAGGCGAATATGGCAAACGCAGACTATAAAATCGGTGTAGTGGGTGTTGGTAGGATGGGGGCAAACATCGCCCGACACCTTAATGATGAAGGGTTCAAAGTCGTTGCTGTTTACGATACTGATAGTGAACGTGCCAATGAATTAGCATCGGAACTTAGTACAACGGCTGCTGACAAATTGGCACAGGTCACTGAACTTGCAGATTACATCATTACGGTTGTCACAGATAACGATGCGATGCGGCAGATTTATTCTGATGATGCGGACGATAGTTTGCTCAAAGGGGCATCAGGCAAAGTTTTTATCAACTGTGCTACAATTAGTCCACAAGTTCATGTAGATGTTGAGAGTTTCGCGGAAAAGCACGGTGCTGAAAGTCTTGAGGGATGTATGGCGAGCAGCATTACACAGGCGCGCGAAGGCACGCTCTATTTAATGTGTGGTGGCAAAAAGGCAACTTTCGATAAGGCACATGCGATTCTGGATTCAATGAGTGTTTCCCTACGTTATATCGGTGAAGCAGGCAAGGCTGCGCAAGTAAAAGCACTGGTCAACATGGTAATGAACATCAACACTGCGGGTCTCGCGGAAGGGCTTGGATTAGGTGCTGCACTTGGTCTGGATTTGGAAATGTTGCAGGAAGTTTTCGCACAAACTGGGGCAAACTCTCGCGTTTTGGAAACTGACGGAGAAGATATGCAGTTACGCGATCATGAATGCTATTTTTCCGCTGCGCACGCATCTAAGGATTCAGGCATTGCGCTTGATCTTGCCGATGCTGCAGGCATTGCGCTTCCACTGGCACAAGCCACGAAAGATCAGTATGATCGGATGATTGAATTGGGATTAGGTGATTTAGATAAGTCGGGTGTTGCTGAATTGACATTCCCTGGACGCGGAAAGAGCGAATAATAGCCCAAGCATAATGAGGTTCTGACGCGATGCTACGATAATTTCATCGGAAACTGACTAATGCAGACAACCACGAAAGAAGCGATGCTGAGAGGGGTAATTCTTGCGGGAGGTTTAGGCACCCGTTTATACCCGCTTACCAAGGTTACCAGCAAACATCTCCTACCTGTTGGCAATGAACCAATGATTTTTCACAGCGTTCGGCAACTTACGGCAGTTGGAATAACCGATATTCTTATTGTTACAAATCCCAGTTACGTAGGGAATTTTGTTAACGTATTGGGAAGTGGAAAAGATTTCGGTTGTGAATTCACCTATCGAGTACAGGAGGAAGCAAAAGGGATTGCAAATGCGCTTGCTTTAGCTGAAGGATTTGCTGCCGGAGAAAGAATAGTTGTCTTGCTTGGAGACAACATTTTTGAATCCTCAATTGAACAAGTTGTTTCTGATTTTCATGCGCAGCCAGCAGGTGCTCGCGTTTTGCTGAAAAAGGTTGATGACCCGCAACGTTACGGGGTGGCAACCTTAAATGGAAACCGAATTGTAAAAATTGAGGAGAAACCGAAGCATCCCAAAAGTGATTATGCAATAGTGGGTGTTTATTTTTACGATTCATCAGTTTTCGATATTATCCGCACCATTGAACCTTCATCTCGGGGTGAGTACGAGATAACAGATGTTAATAATGTCTATATTAATCGCGCACAACTCGAACATAGCTTCTTAAAAGGAAAATGGGTTGATGCGGGAACTTTTGATTCTCTTGCTGAAGCTCACCAAATTCTTTTAAATCGGAAGGAGTAACATTGGTCGCTACACAGAAACCATATCTATCAATTGTTGTTCCTGTATACAACGAGGAGGAGAATGTCAAGCCACTGTATGAGAAAATTCGGACGGTATGTGAGTCAATTGGTGAAACGTATGAAGTTCTATTTGTAGATGATGGGAGCCGAGATAAAACTTTTGAAGTGCTTTCAGAATTGCGTGAAGGTGAACCACATTTAGCCGTAATCCGGTTCCAAAAGAACGCTGGTCAGACAGCTGCGATGGCAGCTGGTTTTGAATTTGCACAAGGCGAACGTATTATCAGCATGGACGGTGATCTACAAAATGATCCTGCCGATATTCCACATCTACTCAAGAAACTTGATGAAGATTATGACTTAGTATGCGGATGGCGGAGAGAACGACAGGATAAATTCTGGACACGCCGAGTTCCTTCTGTCGTTGCCAATTGGATAATTAGTCAGGTAACGGGTGTTGGAATTCATGACAACGGTTGTTCACTCAAAGCATACCGGGCTGAGGTTATCAAACAGGTGCCACTTTATGGTGAGATGCACCGGTTCATTCCGGCGATGTCTACGGTTGTAGGCGCGCGCATTGCTGAAATTGTCGTTAAGCATCACCCTCGTCGTTTCGGAACAAGTAAATACGGTCTCGGTAGAATCTGGCGCGTTATGCTGGATATTTTAGCGTTTAAATTGATTCTCTCAGTTTTCGCGCGGCAGTCTAATCGGAATGGTCACCCATCTACTCAACATTCCTACGGCAACCAAATGAACCCCAAATTTAATGTCTTTCGAGTCGCTGCGTTTCTAAGCCTTCCCTTCTTCATTATAGGATTTCCTTTGATTAATGTCGCCATTATTGCAGCTCTCAGTTTTATCGGATTAGGGGTATCTCTAATAGGAATCAGTTTGATAACAGGATGGTCACTCGGCAAAGCACAACGTGAAGCTGCAGATTTAAGCCCACTGGCTTCTTTTTTTATTTATCGTTGTGCAAGACGTCCCATTCGGTGTTTCGGTCCCTCTGGTGCAACGATATTCGTATTGGGAGGTATTCTAATGATAGGATTACCAAACGTTGGCCCTATTCTGATGAGTATAGGAATTTTGACATTCTGCTGCGGTCTGTTCGGTGAAATTATAGCCTATGGAAACGCTAAACGGGTTAAAGATTACACAGTTGAAATATTTTTAAATGCAAAATACAATTACAAAGTTTTTGAAAACATTTCCTGATGAATGGCAAACCGAATTTCCGGTTACCAAATCCTATATCTATATGAACCATGCTGGTGTTGCACCATTATCGCGTCGGGTAAGGAATGCGATGATAGGCTTTGTAGAAGATGCTACCGTCAACGGTGCAGTAAATGTAGAATCTTGGGTGGAAACCGCTGAGGCGTGTCGAGCCGTTGCAGCACAACTGATCAACGCCAATACAACTGAAGTTGCGTTTATGAAGAACACAACTCAGGGAATACTCATCGCTGCGAACGGTATTGATTGGCGCGAAGGTGATAACGTCGTTACAACGGCGGTTGAATTTCCTGCAAATGTCTATCCGTGGTGGAGTTTGAAGGAACGCTACGGCGTTGAAACGCGCATGGTCTCTGAGCGAAATGGGAGCATTTATCTTGATGATATTGTTGATGCAATTGATGAGCGCACACGAGTTGTAACAATAAGCCATGTGGAATTCGCCTCTGGCTTCCGAAACAACATTAAGGCGATTGGTGAGATATGTCAAGAACGCGATATCTGGTTTGTCGTGGATGCAATTCAAAGTCTCGGTGCAATTGAGGTAGATGTGAAATCGTCACATATTGATATTCTCGCAGCAGATGGGCACAAGTGGTTGCTGGCACCGGAGGGAGCAGCAATTTTCTACTGTACTAATGACAAACTGGAACGGTTGATAAACACTAATGTTGGTTGGGCAAGTGTCGTGAATCCACGCGATTTTCTCAATTATGATCTCACACAGAAACCGGATGCTACCCGTTTTGAGGAGGGGTCCTATAATAGCATAGGTCTATATGGACTGAAGGCAGCAATTGAGTTGTTACTTGAAGTTGGGATTTCAAACATTGAGACCTATATTTTAGAACTTACAGCAGGCTTAATTAAAGGATTGAAAGCCAAAGGGTATCACGTTATCACACCTGAAAAAGATTCAGATCGGTCAGGAATCGTGGTTTTTGAAAGCACGCGACACACACCTGCAGAACTCTATGCGCTACTCCATAAAAAAAATATAATTACAGCTGAACGCGGTAGCGGCGTTAGAGTCTCACCACATTTTTATAACACAGAATCGGAAATAGCACGGTTGCTTGAAACCTTACCCGACTTATAAGGACTATTTCTATTTCACAGCATTCAATTTGATCTTCAATTGAGGATAAAAAATTTGACTCTTCAAACAAAAAATAAATTTCACATTCATAGTGCGAAATGTAGGCTATCGGTTATTATAGGTTTTTTGATAATTTTTGCAGGTTGTACGTTACCGGGTGGTAAACAGCAGACAAACCGCATTCGCTTTACTATTCAAAATACGCTATCAATTCCTCGAAAAAACGTTCCAATTGTGATGACTTTGGCGCAGCTCCGAAAGGTCAGCCCCGATTTCTCTCTCCAGGCTTATTCTGTTGTTACCGGAAAAGCCCCGCGGGAGGCGATGATTCCCGCGCAAGCGGATGACTTAAACTATGACGGCGAACGTGACCAATTAGTTTTTCTCTTAGATCTTGAACCGGAGGAGACAAAAGAGATCGCAATTCTTTATGACCCAAATGTAAAGGCAACATTTACACTTGATGTAAAAAAACAGACGCGCGCAGGCATTTTTCCTGAACTGAATGTTATGGCGGCGGTAGAATCCGATTTAATCGCATATCTGCTGAAGCATAACGGTGCTGTCGTTGCTTATGGCAAAAAACGGGAAGAACTTTTTAGCGTTAATAACATGTTTCAGGGTGAATTAGTAGAGCGTGGGTCGCTATCACCGGAATTTAGGTTTCATTTTGAAAGTCACAAAATCGCACTGACTCAAAAACCAAACGCCTTACATATAGAGGTAGAGAAGCCTGAACATCGATGGGTAATACATGATTTTGAGAATCAAGAGGATTACTTTGTCCGAAAATCTCAAGAGCAACTCACTCTCTATAAATCAATCGGTTTATCACTAAATGCCCTTTTAGACGCAGAAAACACAACCATGGTTGCGTTAACACCTCAGGAAGGACTAATTGGGTGCGGTGGATTTGCACTATGGCATAAAGGGAAAAGGGAATTAATTCCGCTGCCAAATGAAGGGGATTACATTCGGATTCTCGCTAATGGTGGCACACGTTCGGTTGTTCAACGAATTCTTCCGAGATGGAACATCAACGGTGAAACATATCAGCTCACATCAACTACATTTATTTATGGTGGAAACCCGTGGATTGAACATCATATCCATGTTGACAGAGAATTGCCTTCGGATTATGCTATCGTCGTAGGTATTCCGAAACTTGGGGAAACATCTGACGTTGACGAAGACCAAGGTTTATTATGGAGCTGGGGAACAGACCCAGGTGGAACATATTCGCTCGGCGTGGCACTAATTTATCCTACCACACAGGCTGGAGAATTGATTGACACTGACCCATCCCTTATATCTATTGTCCTAAACCCGAATGCTGAAGGACGGATCAGTTATCGTGCGTTTGCTATCTGGGAAGGTGGAATTAATGGAATACAATCCAAAACGGAATTTGAGCAGCTGCTCCAATTCATGACAACGGAGATGAAGAATCTACCAAGTATCGAATTTTTACTGTCAGAGGAAGGCAAAAAGTAGCAATTTCTCTTACCTGAAGATGGAGAATTTTATGCTGAACAAGGAAGAATGTCTACAACTTATCGCAGCGCAGCGAACAGACGAAATCGTTGTTACCACAATGGGAATGGCTGTGCCCTGGGCCAAAATATCAACACATCCGTTAGACTATGCGTCTGTTGGAAGTGCAATGGGGCACGCTGCGGATCTCGCTCTCGGAATTGCACTTGCAAAACCTGAGAAAAAGGTTGTTGTGCTTAACGGGGATGGGAGCATGCTAATGTGTTTAGGAACACTCGCAACGATTACAAGTTTGCAAAAACCACCTACGAACTATCTCCTTTTTGTTTGTGATAACGGCACGTACGAGGTAACTGGTAATCAACCTATTCCACGAAACGCAGACTTTAGCTGGACAACAATTGCGCGCGGGACAGGTTTTGAGCAGGTTTATGAATTTGATGACATAAATATACTTGAAACCGATCTGCCAAAAATCTGGAATCAAGCCGGCCCCATTTTTGTGAATCTAAAAATTGCACAAGCACATGAACCACCACCTGACCGATGGGGTGGCTTTCCATACCCATATTTGCAGGAGTCGCTTTCAACGTCAACACATAGGCTGCGAAAAGCACTTGAGGAACAATAGAAGCAGCTCTTTAAGGAGTTTTATTATGGCACAAAAATTGGAGACTCGCCGAATGGGACGCACTGAGATGCGTCCGAATGCTTTAGCACTTGGCGCAGCATGGTTATGCCATAAACCGGATGCCGAAGTCATCGGTGCAATCCGACGTGCTATTGAACTTGGTATCAACTATATTGACACCTATCCGGGGCACGCAGAACATCTTTGGGGAGAAGCGCTTTCTGACGGTTTGAGAGAAAAAGTCTACCTACAAGCCAAGGTCGGTACGCACCCTGAACGCAGAAAAGATTTTTCAGCGGATGGTACAAGGTGGAGTGTCAGCAATAGCCTCAAAGACCTTCGCACAGATTACCTTGATGCTGTATTAATCCATGATCCAGAGAACATGGAGAGCGTGTTAGATAAAGGACGCGCGTTGGATACGCTTTTGGAGATGAAAGATAAGGGTTTAATCCGACATATCGGTGCGGGGGTACGTTCCCACGATTTTCATAGACAACTGATTGAGACAGGACATATAGATATCATTCTCACCTTCTTGGATTATACGTTATTATCGCAATCCGTAGCCCAGACGACTTTACCGTTAGCGCGTAAACATGATGTCGGCATTATCCTTGCCAGTCCTTTAGGGATGGGGAGTCTCACTGGTGCAGAACCAAACGTTGAAGATGAACGGAGACGTAACCCTGATGCTGAACTCAAGGCTTATGCAATGTGGAAATGGTGTCAGGAACGCGATGTAAATATCCGCCACTTGGCAATGCAGTTCTGTCTTGCTGCGCCGATAGATGGGGTTGTAATGTTCGGTCCAGCGGATAAAGCGCAGGTGGAAGATGGATATGAAGCTGCTACCGCTAACATATCGGAAGAAATTTGGGAAGCGTTTGAGGCAGAATTTGGAATCAAACGGGGGATGTAAGCCAGTCCTCATAAATGTAAACTTAAGAAAAAAATGCTGGCTTATCTCTTGTGGGAGGGCTTTCTAAGCCCGATTTTGTGAGACTCAAGTTTTTAAATCCAAATCAACGGTATGAATTCCATTTAGGCATTCCCCGTATGGCATTCATCCAAATCAACGCAGCATGCGCGTTTGGCATGCTGCCAAATCAACGCCAAATGCGCTTTTTGGCATTTGGCGGGTTTTCAACCCCGATAAATACATATA
>LXNJ01000364.1_pt1 | contig 32378 bp, 33 predicted proteins | sample 809081 | NCBI WGS metagenome assembly LXNJ01 (sample SAMN04870510, study PRJNA318959) | sponge metagenome | biome: sponge; feature: marine sponge reef; material: water | host: Petrosia ficiformis | place: Greece: Milos, Mediterranean Sea | collected 2013-05-29 | depth 5-7 m | reverse complement strand
TTTATTTTGCGCTTCTTCGCACAAGCAAGCTTGGCTCAGCGCATAAAACAAAAGCCGGTATCACTTCGTGATCCGGCTTTCCTCTTGTACCTAGGGCGGGACTTGAACCCGCACGGACATTGCTGTCCAAAGGATTTTAAGTCCTTCGTGTCTACCAATTCCACCACCTAGGCGTTACGGCTGGCAAATATAACAAGTTGGAATTATAAAACTGCTTTTTATACCAAATTCCTACGAAGAGTCTCAGATATGAATTGGGTATAAAAAAGGTTAACTATTGAAATGGGTACAGCCACTTTTAATACATTTGGACATCATCAATTTTGAACTATGAAAATTCGTTTTACACTATTCTTGGCGGTGCTCTCCATCATTGGCTTTTCACAAGACATCGAGTCCAACTGGGAAAGCATGACGTCAAATCCAAATCTGGGAAACCAGTACTTTGTACAGGCCAAAACACATACAGGCTCCCATCTATACACGGGTCAATCACTGTCAGAATTTCTGCAAGCCGGATACTTTTCTACTGAATTGAGATGGGGTGTTCAGCTCAAGGGAAAAAGAGAATGGGAAAGAGTGTTTAATTACCCATTGGTTGGTGTTGGAATTTATAACGGAAATATTGGAGATCCACAGCAGCTAGGTCAGCCTTCTGGGATTTATGGTTTCTTCCATCACCCCTTATTTCGTCGTCCAAAGCATCATTTCGACTGGGAACTGGCTGTGGGATTAACTTATGACTTGATTCAATATAACGCACAAACGAATCCGAATAATGATGCCATTGGAAGTTCAACAACGGTTTACTTCAATTTGAATTTGGGTGGGAATTATATGTTGAATGACAATTTTGATCTTACCTATGGATGGGATTTCACCCTCTTTTCGAATGGTAGGACCTTTGTACCCAATTATGGATTGAATATGGCCGGATTAAATATCGGAGCACGATACCATTACAATCCCATCAAAAAATTTGCGAATGAATTGGATCCATCCTTCAATGTGTTGGTGCGACCACAATTCAACGAAAAGCCCATTCGATCAAAGGCAGAGTATAAAGAAAGCAGCTGGAACGTATATGCAGCTTTAGGTACGGTTGAGCACGGTAGAGATGAAGGTGGTAATGTGCGCTATATGACCTGGAGTGCAGTTACGGATTTCGCTAGAAGATATTCTAGAATGGGAAGTTACACCATCGGTTTGGATTTATTCTATGATGGTTCCGTCCGCGAATTGTATTATGAAGATTTACAAGTATCAGAATTTACCGATCCTGCGGATATGATGAGTACAGGTCTTCACTTTGGACATACGCTTCATATCTATAAATTGAATGTTGAAACCCAGTTTGGTACTTACTTATGGGAGCCATCGGGCTATAACGGAAGCTTCTTCATGCGTGTTGCCGGTCGTTGGACATGGGATAGTGGAATGTTTGTACAGGTAGGCTTAAAAACGAAGAATGGCGTTGCCGCAGACTGGATTGAATGGGGTGTAGGTTATACCCTTTGGAATAATAGATCGGATATTAACCCAGCATATTTCGAATAATCGTTTCTGTAGCGCCAGAATTCTTTAAAACATATTCTCCAGCTTTTTGTCCTGCGGTGTTTTCTTGATCAGAGAGCAAGGAAGTGGCCTTTTCTATTAATTCAGTTGCACTTGTTATACTGAATGCACCTCCGATTTGCACCAATTCAATGGCTTCTTTGAATTTGCTATGGTTTGGACCAAACAGCACTGGGATGCCATAAACAGCTGCCTCCAATGTGTTGTGAATGCCCTTTCCAAATCCGCCGCCAATGAAGGCCAAGTTTCCATATTGATAAAGGGAAGAGAGGATTCCAATTTGATTTACAATAAGTACTCTGTTCTCGGTATTCGGGCCTTGGCTAAGCAAACTACAGCCGAATTCCTCAAACCGTTTTTCTATCCAATTGAGATGATCGTCGTCAATTTCATGTGGTGCAAGCAGTAATTTCAACTCTTGATTTTTGGACAAAAGCATTGCAAGTAGTTCTTCATCTTCCTTCCAAGTGCTACCCGCGACTAACACGGCTTGTCCATTAATCCACTCTTCAATTGATTCAAACGATCTTTTATTCGATGCAATTTTTATAACCTGATCAAATCGGGTATCACCACAAACCTTGGTTTGATTCATTCCTACAGAATGAAGTAGTTTTTCCGAGCTTTCATCTTGAAGAAAGAAATGGTGAAAATACTTTAAGGCAAGCCGAATTCTTTTTCCTTTAGGTTTAAAAAGCACTTGATCTTTTCGGAATATTCCAGAGACCAAATAGGTTTTAATGCTTTGATTACCTAGTTCTTCTAGAAAATTGGGCCAAAATTCATACTTGACAAAAATGGCTCTTGAAGGATTAAGAGCTTGTACGAACTTTCGAGCATTGCTTTTAGTGTCTAGAGGTAAATAAACTACTTCATTTGCAAGCGGGTAATTCTTACGAATCTCATATCCGGAAGGCGAAAAGAAACTCACAACAATTTTCGCTTCCTGATCTCTGTCTTTAATGGATTCAATAATGGGCCTCGCTTGTTCGAATTCTCCTAAGGAAGCACAATGAATCCAGCTTGCCCCTTGAATGGCTCTGAATTTATTGAGATCGCCTTCAAAATCAGAACGCCCTTTTACCCATTTTTTAGCTTTATCATCAAAGAGAGCAGCAAGTCGAATGGCCGATCCATAAAGTCGTATGAAACCTTCGTAGAGGACGTCCATCTAGTTGATGTAATAGCGGGATGAATTCTTGCTTTTCGGATATATCGGTATAATGAATCCGACTTTAAATCCATACAGTAAATCCACTCGTTGGGTCGTGTCCTTTTTCCGTTCGTCGAAATTCCAAGAACGCTGATTACTGGTGAATCCCTGGACAAAATCGAATCCAGCAAAAAAATTAAATCGTCTTTTGTTATCCTGATGGTGATAACCTATGAATTGAGAAGTAGCAAATCCAGCGGTAAGTCGATCGTAGCCTTTTCTATATTCCGGTCCTAACTGCGGAGTCACGTTGTCTCTATCCTCAATTCTAATTTTGTGTAAGAAGTAGCCCAATCCAAAGTCAATTCTCAATCCAGAATTGGGATTCGGGCCGAAGATTGGAAACAATTTCCCAACTCTTCCACTGAAGTGCCATCCTCTTTCGTAGGTGAAGATTTCAGAATAGGTTCCTTGCGAGCTAAGCAAGTTTCCGCTATTTGTCATCAAACTATCAAATATGGAAGTCTCTTTTACTACGCTCCCAAAGAGGAATTCTGCTCGAACTGTGAAAAGCCAGTTGTGATCAGATTTAAAGGTGTATTCCCCACCAATCATGGAACTGGAGCCATATCGATCGGCCAAATCTCCTCCAGCAGAATGTGCGCTATACGAAACGGCAATCATCGGTGTACGAACGATGGAATCTCTAACGTTTATTTGACCATGGCCAACCGTAGGAAAAAGAATGGCCAAACCGGCGATAAGAAGGACTATATGTAAGGGAAAACTCCTATTGCTCATATCCAAATCGGGTAATTTAATTACTACCTTTGGCCTCGCAAAATAGCACTTTGAAATGAGAAAACTTCAAATGGTTGACCTTGGTGGTCAGTATGCATCAATCAAGAATGAGATTGATAAAAAAGTCTTAGAAGTTGTTCAATCAACAGCTTATATCAACGGACCAGAAGTAAAAGCTTTTCAGCAAGAATTGGAAGAGTATCTTGGGGTTAAGCACGTGGTTCCATGTGCCAATGGAACAGATGCCCTTCAAGTAGCACTCATGGCCATGGGATTGAAACCAGGCGATGAAGTAATTACAGCAACTTTTACTTTTGTGGCAACGGCCGAGGTTATTGCCTTATTAGGATTGAAGCCCGTTTTGGTGGACGTTGATCCGGAAACCTTCCAAATAAGTCCAGAAGCTGTTAAAGCAGCAATCACGGATAAAACCAAAGTAATTGTTCCAGTTCATTTATTCGGACAATGTGCTCCGATGGAAGAAATCATGGAAATCGCCAATGCCCATAATTTATTTGTGATAGAAGATACCGCACAAGCCGTAGGCGCAGATTATATCTTCAAGGATGGAACGCAAAAGAAAGCTGGAAGTATTGGGCATGTAGGGGCCACTTCATTCTTCCCTTCTAAAAACCTCGGTTGCTATGGCGATGGTGGAGCCATCTTCACCAATGACGATGAGCTAGCGTATAAAATGCGTTATATCGTTAACCATGGAATGGAAACACGGTATCATCACGATGAGGTTGGGGTAAATTCCAGATTGGATAGTATTCAAGCGGCCATACTCAGAGTTAAGTTATCCTTGTTGGATAGCTATAATGCAAAGCGGAAGTCCGCAGCGGATGCTTACGATGCAGCTTTTGCAGCAAATGAAGCCATTTTAACTCCAAAGCGTTCTTCGGATAGCACTCATGTGTTTCACCAATATACCCTACGCATTACCAATGGGAAGCGAGATGAAGTTCTGAATGGCCTTCAGGCCGCAGGAATCCCATGTGCGATTTATTATCCTATTCCGCTCCACATGCAAAAAGCCTATTTGGATCCTCGATATAAGGAGGGAGACTTCCAAATTTGTGAAGAACTATGCCGACAGGTGTTGTCTTTGCCTATGCACACAGAATTGGATGAAGAGCAAATTGATTTTATCACATCAAAAGTTATTGAACTAGTATAATTAAGCTATGCTGAACATTGCAGTAGTTGGAACAGGCTATGTAGGTCTGGTAACAGGAACATGTCTAGCCGAAACGGGTAATAATGTTATCTGCGTGGATATTGACGAAGCCAAGGTGGATAAAATGCGTAATGGAGTTGTTCCCATTTACGAACCACATTTGGATGTTCTTTTTGAACGAAATATTGAAGCTGGTCGACTTAAGTTCACGACCAATCTTGAAGAAGCGATTAAGGACGCTCTAATTATCTTTTTAGCACTACCGACCCCTACTGGAGAAGATGGATCTGCTGATTTGAGCTATGTGTTGGGAGTTGCTGAAGATTTGGGCAAGATGATTACCGACTACAAAGTAATTGTTGATAAGAGCACGGTGCCCGTTGGTACAGCAGAGAAAGTGCGTGAAACCATGGATCGCTTCACCGATGTTCAATTTGATGTCGTTTCCAATCCAGAATTTTTGAGAGAAGGCTTTGCGGTAGATGATTTCTTGAAGCCAGATCGTATCGTTGTAGGCACGAATTCTGAAAAGGCGACAGAGATTATGGAAAACCTATACCGACCATATGTGAGACAAGGAAATCCCGTGATTTTCATGGATGAAAAGTCAGCCGAACTTACAAAGTATGCTGCCAATGCCTTCTTGGCAACTAAGATTACGTTTATGAATGAAGTAGCCAACTTCTGCGAGAAGGTGGGTGCTGACGTTGATAAAGTGCGTTTAGGAATTGGTTCAGACACGCGAATTGGTCGTCGATTTTTATTCCCAGGAGTTGGATATGGAGGCTCTTGTTTTCCGAAAGATGTTCAGGCCTTGGCTCGATCTGGAAATGAATACGGATATCATTTTCAGATTCTTGACTCGGTAATGGAAGTCAATGAAAAGCAGAAGACCGTGTTGGTTCCTCGCATAAAGAAAGAACTTGGAGATTTAAACGGTAAGACCATTGCACTTTGGGGATTGGCTTTCAAACCCGATACCGATGATATTAGAGAAGCTCCAGCTTTGTATATGATCGATGAGCTTGTTGCTGCGGGAGCAAAAATCAAGGCACATGACCCTGAAGCAATGGATAATGTGAAAGGAAGAATAGGAGATAAAATTGAATATTTCGAGGATCCATATCAAGCCTTAGACGGAGCCGACGCTCTGCTTATTGCTACAGAATGGAGCTTGTTCCGCAATCCTGATTTCGATTTGATGAAGTCCAAGCTGAAGAACAATATTATCTTCGATGGACGAAATTTATACGAGCTTGCTGATATGGAGCGTATGGGATTCCAATATAGCAGCATAGGTAGAGAAACAGTAAAATAATGGAAAGAGTTCTGATCACCGGGGCAGCCGGATTTTTAGGATCACATCTGTGTGACCGCTTCCTTAATGAAGGTTTTAAGGTGGTTGCCATGGATAATTTGATTACCGGAGATCTGCGAAACATTGAGCGCCATTTTCAGAACGAGCACTTTGAGTTTTTTCATCACGATGTCTCTACTTTTGTGCATGTAAGCGGAAAGCTCGATTATATTCTCCATTTTGCGAGTCCTGCCAGCCCGATTGATTATTTGAAAATTCCTATTCAAACCTTAAAAGTTGGAAGTTTAGGAACACACAACCTATTGGGTCTAGCCAAACAAAAGAATGCCCGGATATTGGTGGCAAGTACCTCTGAAGTATATGGAGATCCGTTGATTCACCCTCAGGTGGAAGAGTATTATGGAAATGTGAATCCGGTTGGTCCAAGAGGGGTGTATGATGAGGCAAAACGTTTCCAAGAAGCCATGACCATGGCTTATCATACCTACCACGGTTTGGAAACTCGAATCGTACGAATATTCAACACCTACGGTCCACGTATGCGATTAAATGATGGTCGTGTGTTGCCAGCATTTATTGGTCAAGCACTTCGAGGAGAAGATTTAACTGTATTTGGAAAGGGAGATCAAACACGATCTTTCTGTTATGTCGACGATTTAATCGAGGGAATCTACCGATTGTTGATGTCCGACTATTATCAACCAATGAACATTGGAAATCCGGACGAGATAACAATTCTTGAATTTGCCGACGAGATTTTGAACTTAACAGGGGCAAATCAGAAGATCATCTACAAAGAATTGCTGGAGAATGATCCAATGCAACGTCAGCCAAATATCGATAAAGCAAGGGCCATTCTTAATTGGGAGCCAAAAGTAAGTCGTTCGGAAGGATTGAAAATCACCTTGGATTATTTTAAGTCCCTGCCCAAAGACAGACTGACGGAGACGGCTCATTACGATTTCGAAGGATACATCAAGAAATGAAACGTGTACTGGTAACGGGAGGTCTAGGCTACATTGGTTCGCACATGGTTGTTGAACTATTGGAGCAAGGCATCGATGTGGTTATTTTAGATGATCTATCCAATTCCAAGCGGGAAATATATCAGCAAATCAAGTTGATTACTTCCAAGGCTCCGGACCTATATATCCAAGACTTGACGGCGGAAGGTGTGCTAGATGAGATTCATGCCAAGCATCCCGATATCGATGGAATCATTCATTTTGCAGCCTTTAAAGCAGTAGGGGAGTCGGTTGAAGACCCCTTGAAATACTATTCGAATAATTTGCTAGGATTAATCCGTGTACTGAATTTCATAAAGGCCAATCCACAGATATCGTTGGTTTTTTCAAGTTCTTGCACGGTTTATGGCGAAACTGAAGATCAACCAGTCACCGAAGGTCATCCAGTGGTACCGGCCATGTCGCCCTATGGAAACACCAAGCAAATAGGGGAAGAGATTATCCGTGATTCGGCATCTGCTTATGGCCTGAGTGCTATTTCGCTTAGATATTTTAATCCTATTGGAGCACACGAAAGTGGTTTGATTGGCGAGTTGCCTTTGGGACCACCACAAAACCTGGTGCCTATCGTTACTCAAGTTGGAATTGGAAAACGGGAGCAATTAAGTGTGTTTGGATCCGATTATCCGACTCCTGATGGAACCTGTGTCCGAGACTACATTCATGTTTCTGATTTGGCGGAAGCACATTTACGTGCCTTGGAATGGTTGGTTGAAAATCCCAAGGAGTACACTGAAATTAATATTGGAACAGGTACCGGAAGTACGGTTTTGGACGTTATCGAAACGTTTAAATCTTCTGTAGGAGTCGATGTAAAATACAATTTAGTTGAGCGTAGAGCTGGGGATGTTACCGCAGCCTGGGCCGATACAACGAAAAGTAAGGAAATACTAAAGTGGGAGGCCAAAAGAGATCTCAGCGAAAGCCTGATGTCGGCTTGGAAATGGGAGCAATATTTGGGCAATAAGGAATGAAATAATGAATAAGACAGTTGTAATTACCGGAGCCGCGGGCTTTATTGGGTCACATGTACTCAGGCTATTTGTAAACAACTATCCTGAGTATAAAATCATCAATCTTGATGTTTTGACCTACGCTGGGAATCTGGAGAACTTAAGGGATATTGAGAGTAAACCGAATTATCAATTTGAACGCATTGATATAACGGACGAAGAGGCGGTGTTAAGTCTTTTTAGAAAAGAAAAACCATCAGGTGTAATTCATCTGGCCGCGGAAAGCCATGTTGATCGCTCCATTGAAGATCCCAATGCATTTATTAGAACCAATGTTATGGGAACGGCTAATTTGCTGAATGCGTGCCGTGATATTTGGGATAGTTGGGAAGGAAAGCGATTCTTCCATGTCTCGACCGATGAAGTATATGGATCATTAGGTGAGACAGGTTTTTTCTTGGAGGACACGCCATATGATCCCCAATCACCTTATTCGGCTAGCAAGGCGGCTTCAGATCACCTTGTTCGTGCTTATGGTAACACCTATGGGATGCCTTTCGTTCTGACCAATTGTTCGAACAATTACGGGCCAAATCAATTTCCTGAGAAGCTCATACCCTTATTCATACACAACATCAAGAACAATAAACCACTTCCGGTTTATGGTGATGGAAAGTATACCCGTGACTGGTTGTATGTAGTAGATCATGCTCGTGCCATTGATATGGTTTTTCACAAAGGTGAAAATGGCAGAACCTATAATATAGGTGGCTTCAATGAATGGCAGAATATAGATCTGATCAAGGTATTATGTGCGCAGATGGATGAAAAATTGGGTCGCGAAGAAGGAAGTTCGTTGGAGCTCATCACCTATGTGAAGGATCGTCCGGGTCACGATAAAAGATATGCCATTGATGCCAATCGAATTAAGTCGGAATTGGGATGGGAGCCTTCTGTCACTTTTGAGCAAGGCCTATCTAAGACTATTGATTGGTATTTATCTAACGAAGAATGGTTGGATAATGTAACCTCTGGTTCTTATCAGGATTATTACAAAGAAATGTATCAGGGGCACTAAAAATAGTAGCCCAATAATCAAACAAAAAGCCCCGAACTTAATTAAGAACGGGGCTTTTTGTTTGATGTATATTTTGTCTTACACACGAACTCTTTCCGAATATTTTCCGTCTTCTGTGGTCACCTTAACATGATCACCTTCATTAATGAACAAAGGAACGGCAATTTTTGCACCTGTTTCCAATCGAGCTGGCTTATAGGTGTTCGTAGCCGTGTCACCCTTTACGCCAGGTTCTGTCCATTCTATTTTTAGGATTACTGATGCTGGAAGATCGCATAGTAATGGTATCTCCTTCTCAGTATGGAACATAATATTTACTTGTTGCCCATCCTTTAGTAAGTCTGGTGCATTAATCAATTCTTTCACTAAACTGATTTGCTCATAGGTATCTGTGTTCATGAAGTGGTAACCCATATCGTCATTATACAAATACTGATGTTTTCTATTTTCAATACGAACTTCTTCAATCTTGGAGCCAGCAGGAAAAGTATTGTCCAAGACTTTACCAGTTTCTAGGTTTTTCAACTTCGTGCGAACAAAGGCCGCTCCTTTACCGGGTTTTACATGCTGAAACTGAACAATTTGCCAAAGGCCATGATTAAACTCAATGCAAAGTCCGTTTCTAATATCTGATGTTGTTGCCATAATTCTTTAGTTCTTGGTCTTGTAATCTTCTACACTAATCGTCTCAGTGCAAATATGAAATTCTTTTTCGTAATGATTTGAGCAAATAATAAAACTGCGCTCTTCCTTAAATTGATCCAATAAGCTCATATACCATTGAACGCCTTTTTCATCCAAATTGGAGCAGGGTTCATCTAGAAACACCCAGGGTCGACCAGAGCCTAGCGCAAGGCACAACTTCAAGCGTTGTTTCATTCCGCTCGATAGCTTGGCTATGGGTTTGTCGACGGAGTCCTCAAGCATGGCCATTTTGGTGATCTCGAGTCCTGACAAGGAAGTAGAGATCAAACTTTTTTGAAAATCACCGATTTCACCAACGGTTAATTCTTCAATAAGGTCGGCATAAGGAGTGGCGAAACATACGCACTGATACTGCTCTTCTGATTCCAACTTTTTGTTTCCATCCCACATTTCTACTTCCCCTTCAAAAGGAAGCATCGCTCCCGACACGATTTGTAAGAGAGTGGATTTTCCTGATCCATTGAATCCGGTAATAGCGGTGTGTTCTCCATACTCTATGGTGCGATTTACTTTACGGAAAAGGAATTCCTTTCCGAAGCGCATTCCAACATCCTGAAGATCTATTTTCATGAATCTGGACTATAGCCACGCATAATTCCTCGTTTCGAACTGCGTATGAAAGAGATGATTTCATCTCGTTCAGGTGTGGCTTCAACCTCGGTTTCAATCAATTCCAAGGCCTGAGTAACATTCAGTTTTTTCTGATATAGCAGACGGTATATGGTTTGAATCTCATGAATCTTTTCTGCCGTAAACCCTCTTCTGCGCAATCCTATACTGTTAATTCCTACAAACTGAATCGGTTCCTTTGAAGCTTTACAGTAAGGAGGTACATCCTTCCGTACCAAAACACCTCCGCCCACCATGGCATGAGCTCCCACGGTTGCAAATTGATGGAGTGCAGCAAGACCCGAAACAATCGCGTATTTGCCAATGGTGCAATGTCCACCCATAGCAACATTATTCACAATAATGGCATGATCTCCAATGGTACAATCGTGCGCCACATGGCAGCCCACCATTAAAAAGACATTTTTTCCAACAACCGTCTTTCCCGTTGCTTGAGATCCGCGATGCACGGTTACATGTTCGCGTATAATGTTGTTATCACCAATGATACAAACGGTATCATTTCCTTTAAACTTCACATCTTGAGGAACTCCCCCAATGACGGAGCCTGGAAATACTTTTACATTCTTGCCAATGCGTGTTCCCTCAAAGATGGTCACATTGGATCCGATCCACGATCCTTCTTCAATGACCACATTCTTAGAGATGACGCTGAAGGGTTCTATAACCACATTATCGGCTATTTTGGCACCTGGATCTACGTAAGCGAGTGGTTGATTCATTCTTCTTTCTTTACCTTAACGATCTGCGCCATCATCTCAGCTTCGATGGCCAATTTACTTCCCACATATCCCTTTCCAAGCATATGGCAGATTCCCCGGCGGATTGGACTTGCCAATTTGAGAACGAAAAGCATAGTGTCTCCAGGTTTGACCATCTTTTTGAACTTAACACCTTCAATCTTTAAAAAATATGTCAAGTAATTTTCCGGGTCCGGCACCGTATTGAGTACAAGAATTCCACCCACCTGCGCCATAGCCTCTATTTGAAGCACCCCTGGCATCACAGGAGAACCAGGAAAATGCCCTTCGAAGAAAGGCTCATTCATGGTTACATTCTTTAATCCAACCACCGATTCTTTGTCGAGTTCAAGAATCTTATCGATTAACAGAAAGGGAGGACGATGCGGGAGAATCTTCATGATGCCCTCGATGTCCAATGCCGGCTCTGCATTCAAATCATACATTTGAGTAGGATCGTTTTCCATCTTTACCATTTCCTTTTTTAACTTTTTTGCAAACTCTGTATTCGCCCAATGACCTGGTCTTGTTGCGATTATACGTCCTTTTATTCTTCTGCCGAGCAAAGCCAAATCACCCACTACATCCAGTAGTTTATGGCGTGCGGCTTCGTTCGGATGTTTCAATTCTAAATTGTTCAATATGCCGCACTCACTAACATCTAGATCGTCTCGGCCGAAAGCTTCCTGAAGTAGACTTAAATCATCCGCTGATACTTCCTGATCTACATAAACGATGGCATTGTTAAGGTCGCCTCCTTTGATCAAACCGTTGTCTAGAAGCATCCTTAATTCATGTAAAAAACTAAATGTTCTACAAGCCGCCATTCGTTCGCGGAATTCGGATAAGGAATCCATATGAGCGAATTGATTACGCAACACATTGGAATCATAGTCCACCATAACCGTTACTTGGTACTCATCGGCTGGCATGCAAACAATATCAATCCCCCTCTTCTCGTCTTTGAATTGAACCTTTTCCTTAATTACAAAATACTTGCGTTCCGCATCTTGTGTCTGGATACCTCCTTTTTCCAAAGCGGCCATAAAGGGTTCACTGCTTCCATCCATAATAGGAGGTTCAGGAGAATCCATGTCAATTAGAACATTGTCGATGTCCATGCCAACGACGGCCGCAAGCACGTGTTCAACAGTTTTAAGCTCAACCCCATCTTTTTCAAGCGAAGTTCCTCGCTTCGTCTCCGTAACATACTTTACATCAGCCTCAATGATAGGTTGATCGTCTAGGTCCGTTCTGCGGAATCGATAACCGGTATTCACTTCGGCAGGATGAAATTCCATGTTTACTTCTCGACCTGTATGAAGCCCAACCCCGGTTATGGAAATACTATTCTGAAGGGTTTTTTGAAAGTCAGCCATTACTTTTTTTACTGGAGTCAACGCTTAGGCCACTTAATTTTTTAGCTAATTCAGGTAGTTTTCTGAATAGGACGTAAGCGCGCTGATAGTCTAGAATTGAAAAAGCAGGAGAGCCCTGCACTATTTCTCCATCCTCTAAACTTTTTCCAATGCCGCTTTGAGCCGCAATTTTCACATTATCGCCAATGGTCAAATGTCCGTCAACTCCAACTTGCCCGCCAATCATGCAATTCTTACCCACCTTCGAAGATCCAGCTATTCCCGTCTGTGCGGCAATAACCGTATTCTCGCCAATGGATACATTATGTGCGATCTGAATCAGATTATCCAGTTTAACACCTTTTCCAATTCTGGTAGAACCCATGGTTGCTCGGTCCACGGTCGTATTTGCACCGATTTCTACATGATCTTCTATGATCACATTTCCTATATGAAATACCTTATCGTATTTATCATTTCCATTGGGCGCAAACCCAAATCCATCGCCGCCTATTATGACTCCGCTATGCAAAGTGCAGTTCGATCCAATTTTACAATCCTCATAAATTCGTGTTCCAGAAAATATGGTCGTATTGTCACCTATGGAAGCGCCATCGCCCACATATACATTGGGGAAAATCTTTACATTGTTTCCAATCTTAGCTTTTCTTCCGATATAAGAAAAGGCTCCTATATATGGCTCATCTCCAATCTCTGCCGTTTCATCAATATAGGAAGGAGCTTCAATTCCGGATTTCTTGGTTCGCATACTGTTGTAAAAGGCCAACAATTGCGTGAAACTTTGCTTGGGGTCCTCAACTCGGATAAGGGTAGAATCAACTTCTTTTTCCAACTCAAAATCTTCAGGAATAATGACCACAGAAGATCCAGTTTCATATAGGTAGGAAGAATACTTCAGGTTAGCCAAAAAAGAAATTGCACCTGTTTCACCTTCTTCGATCTTTGAAAACTTATCGACTTTGGTTTCTGGGTTGCCTTCGATTTGGCCTTCGAGCACATCGGCTATCTGGCGAGCTGAGAATTCCATCGGCCAAAAATACTAAATTAGTTCGTCTCCGTATAAGGTTCACATCCCTTTGGGAAACACATGAAAAACTTTCGAACGGGGGTGCTTAAGGCATGTATGTTCAATTGATCCGCCGCTTGAGCAATATCGAGCAAGCTTCCGTCCTTGTACAGCATGCGTATATTATCCTTTTCCTGATCGTAAGCACTATTTGCAATTTCACCATGAATTACGATATGATTCAAGTCTTCATCCTCAAATCCGGTCACCTTTTGAGCTTCTTTTACATAGTGATCCACCATATTTTCTGGAAAAGCCGCATCGCTCAAGACAATCTTAAAAAGTTTGCGGTCAATCAATGCGGAGCACAAATAGGAGAGGACCTTGTCCTCACAGTTCATCCAATTCTTAACCGAAGCGAAAATATCGTAGTCGTCCAATCGACTAAAATGATCCAACCAGTGTGTATTTGTGTTAAAATGCTCCGGTCCAACTTGATTTTCTAGAAAGAGTGCAAAGTCATCGGTAGCAAACAGTTTCATTCCCCCAATTGAAAGGAGTTTGGCTCTTTTTAATATTTCCATCAAAATGAACTCAGCCGAAAGCACGGTCTTATGCAAATAGACCTGCCAGTACATCAATCTGCGGCTGACAATAAACTTTTCGACCGAATAGATTCCTTTGGCGTCTATTACAATTTGGTCATCCACAACATTCATCATAGCAATCAGACGATCGGTATTAACCATGCCTTCCGAAACTCCCGTAAAGAAACTATCCCGACGTAAATAATCCAGCCGATCCATATCAAGTTGAGAGGCAATAAGTTGGTGGAGGAATTTCTTATGGTAGGAATTTTCAAAAATCCGGATCGCTAAACTCAGTTTTCCATTAAATTCCTCATTCAATCGAGACATGAACAATTTGCTCAATTGCTCATGCGTTACGTCCTTGACAATAGAGTGTTCAAGGGCATGTGAGAACGGCCCATGACCTATGTCGTGAAGCAGAATGGCAGCCATGACCGCTTCGGTTTCTTCCTCTGTTATTTGATGGCCTTTAGAAATGAGCACTTCGGTGGCTTTCTTCATCAAATGCATGGCCCCTAGGGCATGATGGAATCGAGTGTGATAGGCTCCTGGGTAAACCAGATAGGTTAATCCAAGCTGTGTAATCCGACGTAATCGTTGAAAATAACGATGCTCAATTAGGTCGAAAATGAAGTTCGAAGGGATGTTGATGAAACCGTGTACAGGATCGTTTAAAATCTTGCGTTTATTCGTATGTTGTGCGTCCAAATCCCTGATTATAGTTGAGAAAGATTGCTAAACAATAATATGGAAAAAACACAAATTCTTTGGGCCGATGATGAGATTGATTTGCTCAAGCCTCATGTCCTCTTTTTAGAACAAAAAGGCTATGCCGTAGATACGGCGACCAATGGTGAAGACGCCTTGGATATGGTAGCTGAAAAGCATTATGATATTGTCTTTTTGGACGAACAAATGCCCGGTCTGACAGGAATTGATACCCTTATCAAAATCAAGAATCAGGATGAAAAGCTTCCGGTGGTAATGATTACCAAGAGTGAAGAGGAGACCATCATGGAAGATGCGATTGGATCCCGTATTTCCGATTATCTAATCAAGCCAGTGAATCCGAATCAGATTGTGCTGTCCATAAAGAAGAATCTGGATACCAGACGCCTGGTGAGTCAGAAGACCACTTCGGATTATCAACAGGAATTTCGAAAGATTGGAATGGAGTTGATGGACCTTGAAGATCACAATGACTGGGCAGACATGTTTCGGAAACTCACCTATTGGGAGTTGGAATTGGAGAATTCCGATGATCCTGGGATGAATGAAATCCTGAACATGCAGAAGACCGAGGCCAATGGATTGTTTGGGAAGTTTATTTCTCGAAACTACGAGAGTTGGTTGAATGATGGTGATGGACCTTTAATAAGTCCTTCTTTGCTTCAAAAAGAAGTTTTCCCAGCCATGGGAAAAGAACCCGTATACCTTTTTGTGATAGATAACCTTCGGTTCGATCAATGGAAAGTGCTCTGGAATGAGTTAAGCCATTACTATCAAATGGAGAAAGAGAAGTTGTACTATTCCATTCTTCCTACCGCAACACAATTTGCGCGTAACGCACTTTTCGCAGGATTGATGCCATTGGAAATCAAAAAACGCTTTCCGGACAAATGGGTAGAAGACAATGAAGAAGGCGGAAAGAACCTGCACGAGGATTTCTTCCTCGAGGACAATCTTAAACGAAATGGAAAAGGCGATGCTAAAATGTCCTATCACAAAGTAGTCAAATTGGATTTTGCTCGCCGACTGATGAACTCCATGAAGAGTTTGGCGAAGAATGATTTAAATGTAATCGTATACAACTTTGTGGATATGCTTTCCCATTCCAAGACGGAAATGGAAGTCATTCGCGAGTTGGCCAACAATGATAAGGCCTATCGTTCGCTGACTTTGTCCTGGTTTAAGAACGCACCTTTGTTTGAGATGCTTAAAACGGTTTCAGAGATGAATGCTCGAGTATTCATTACCACCGACCACGGAACAATCAATGTGTCGGATCCAACCAAGATTGTTGGCGATAGAAACACCAATACCAATCTGAGGTACAAAGCAGGAAAAAGCTTGAGCTATGAAGACAAGGAAGTGTATGCCGTTCACAATCCTGAAAGAATTCACTTACCAAGTCAAAATGTGAGTACAAAATATGTTTTTGCGAAAGATGATCTTTTCTTTGCATACCCAAACAACTACAACCATTACGTGAAGTATTATAGAGATACGTATCAGCATGGTGGAGTTTCTTTGGAAGAAATGATTATTCCTTTTGTAGAACTAAAGGCTCGATGAACCAAAATAAATCATGGGTATCCTCCTCTCTTGTAGGATTGTCCGATGTAGCGAAGGCTTTGCTCGAAAGCACTGATAGTCGTATCTTAGCTTTGTACGGCTCAATGGGGAGTGGAAAAACCACTTTTATCAAGGAATTGTGTAGGGTGCTGGGTTCGGATGATAATGTTCATTCTCCGACCTTTTCCCTTGTCAATGAATACCTTGCTAAGGACGGCGAACCCATTTATCACTTTGATCTGTATCGCATCGAGGATTCGTCGGAAGCTTTGGATATCGGTATTGAGGAGTATTTTAATAGCGGAAATTATTGCTTCATAGAATGGCCAGAACGCCTCGGTGACCTTTTGCCTGATGGCTGTCAAGCGGTAGACATTAAGGCAGAGGGATTGACCCGAACCTTTAGCCTTCGCCAATGAGCAAATCGCCACAATTCATTCACTTCAGTAAAGAAGGGCTCCTGCTTCAAGAGGAACGTCTTGAAGTAGGAATCAAAAAGTCCAAGTTATTTATTGGCATTCCTAAGGAAAATGTATTTCAAGAGAATAGAATTTGTCTAGTGCCTGATGCCGTTTCGGTAATCACAGCCAACGGACACAGGGTTATGGTAGAATCGGGGGCTGGAGATGGCGCCTCTTTTGAAGATCGAGAATACAGCGAGGCAGGTACCGAAATATGCTACGACAAAAAGGAAGTTTGGTCGGCCGATGTGATTTTGAAAGTACATCCTCCAACCATGGAGGAGATTGATCTACTCAATCAGAAACAGACCTTGATTTCGGCGGTTCAACTCAAGATTCAAGGCGAAGCATATTTTAAGAAATTGATGAAACATCAGGTCACTGCCTTGGCCTATGAATATGTAAAGGACGATGACGGGATTATACCCGTTGTACGAGCCATGAGCGAAATAGCCGGTAATACGGCCATTCTAATTGCTGCAGAGCTAATGAGCAATGTGCATGGTGGTAAAGGTCTGATGCTCGGAGGAATAACTGGTGTTAATCCAACCAATGTGGTCGTATTAGGTGCTGGTGCTGCCGCAGAATATGCCTGCCGAGCGGCCTTGGGATTGGGAGCTAGTGTGATGGTGTTTGATAAATCGCCTTCTAGATTAAGACGTCTCCAAGCCGACCTGAACAGCAGGGTGGCCACATCAGTTCTGCAGCCAAAAGTTTTAGAAAAGGCCATTAGAAGAGCAGATGCCGTTATTGGCGCTATTCGTTCCCCTCAAGGAAGAACTCCTTGCATTGTCTCCGAGGAGATGGTTCAGAAGATGAAAAAAGGTGCAGTTGTGATTGATATGAGTATCGATCAAGGAGGGTGCTTTGCAACCAGCGAAGTGACTACCCATGAGCATCCCACTTTTGAAAAGTATGGCGTTACCCATTATTGCGTTCCCAATATTGCGTCAAGAGTGGCACGTTCCGCCAGCTTTGCCTTATCAAACATCTTTCTTCCAATGATTACAGATATCAGCGATTGGGGAGGAATTGAAAACTCCATTCGCACCCATGAAGGATTCCGTTCAGGATTGTATATGTATCACGGCCACATCACAAACCGTGGTATTAGCGACTGGTTTAATCTACCTTATCAGGATATCAATTTGATTTTGGGCGCATTTTAATGATACGTCGTTTTCTCCTTTACTTCGTTGGAGTACTCATTGGACTATTTCTCATCCGTGCCTTTTTTGGCGATCGCGAGTACCGTTTTCCTTATATGCCCAATGAAAGGGTGCTATTTCATATTCAAGAAAATCCGATTGAATGGACCGATCGGGCAGAGTGTCAATGGGATTTCATCGGAGGAGATAGCCTTTTACTAGCAACATTTATAGCGGATGGCGAAGTGGATTTCGAAAACTCAAAGATTCGAAAGGTGGAACAAAAAACCTATGTGGTTAAGCACCAAGAAAAAGACTTTTGGTTGGTTTTTGAAGATCGTGATTCCTTAACCATTATTCTAGGTTTGGAAGGAGGAAGAGCATTGGAAGAAGCTTGCGACTAGTGCTATTTAGCCTTCCTTCTTCTTTTTCGTTCCATGGTCAAAAGGTTTAATTCTCGACCGGTTTGTCCCTCAGCTGAAGTGTTTTCAGCTGCTCGTCTGAACAAATAGGGCATAACCTTGGTCACCGGTCCATACGGCAAGTATTTCACCACATTATACCCTTCTTTGGCCAAATTGTAACTAATGTGGTCACTCATGCCGAAAAGCTGACTAAAATAAACGCGTTCATCGGATCGATCAATGCCATGTTTTTCTAGAAGAACGCTGAGGTAATGGCTGCTTTCTTCATTATGAGTACCAGCGCAAAGAGCAAAGTGGTCAATATTTTCAATGATCATTTTCAAGGCAAGATCAAAGTCTTTATCTGACGCTTCTTTGTTTTTTTTGATCGGATCGGGATAGCCTTTTTCTTCGGCTCTTTCGCGTTCTTTTTCCATATAAGCGCCACGCACTATTTTCAGCCCCACCTTGTAATTATGCTCTTTAGCATCTTCAATGAGCCATTTTATATGGTCAATGCGATCGTGCCGATACATTTGAAGGGTGTTAAAAATCAAGGCTCGGTCTTTATTGTGTTGACGCATCAAATCAATAACCAATTCATCGCAAACTTCCTGAATCCATGATTCTTCCGCATCAATAAGGAGCGGTAATTGATGGTTTACCGCCTCTTGTGCAATTCTGTGAAAGCGAATTTTCACTCGTACTCTTTCTTTTTCCTCCTCTGCAGTGAGTGGCTGCTTCGCTTGAATTTTTGCTAGCAAATCAAAGCGAGCCATTCCAGATGGTTTGAAGACTGTAAAGGGAATTTCCGGATGTTTCGAAGCAAATTGAATGGTTTTTATAGCCACTTCCTCCGCGTGAACAAAGTCCTCTTCATTATCCTGTCCTTCAATGCTATAATCCAAAATCGAGGATACACCCTGACCATACATTTTCTTCATGATGGGTTCACAATCTTCGATGGTTTCGCCTCCGCAAAAATGATCGAAGACCGTGGCTCGTATTAATCCCTTTATCGGAAGATGCAAGGCAAGACCCACTTTAACTAAGCTGGTGCCAATTTTCACCAACCATGGTTGGCGGATCATTTTGAACAACATATAAGCCCGCTCAAGCTCCCTGTCAGACTTAATGCAGAAGGCAATTTCGGTATCGTCGAATCTATGCATCAGAACGTATTATTAACGGATCGCAAGAAATAAAATTTAGTGATAATCGGAAAGGATTTTTGGCATGAAGAATTACTTTTAGGGCATGGAAAATTCCAAGAAAGAAGTTTGTATTTCAATTGAAAGCGAAGGAAGCTTAATTTATTTGGGAGGTGGTGCCTATAATGGTTTGGCCTATTCAATTGAACCGTACATCTCAGCCGGAATTTTCATTCTAGTAGACGAGCATACCGAAGAGGAATGTTTGCCTAAGTTGATCGCAAGAATCCCTTTTCTAGAGGACGCATCAGTGATCCGTATTCCCTCCGGGGAACAAAACAAAAAAATTAGTACCTGCGAATACATATGGCAAGAATTATTGCGGTATCAGGCCTCAAGATCTTCCCTGCTTATTAATCTAGGAGGAGGCGTCCTCACCGATATGGGCGGTTTTGCTGCTTCAGTTTTTAAGCGTGGAATGGATTTCATCAATATTCCTACAAGTTTAATGGGGCAGATCGATGCCTCAATAGGAGGGAAGACGGGTATCGATTTCCGGAATTTAAAGAACCAAATTGGCATGTTCTCATATCCTCAAGCCATTTTGGTTGATCCGGAATACTTGAGAACATTATCGAAAAGGGACTACTTCTCTGGTTTTGCGGAGTTGATTAAATACGCTTTAATATCAAAGGATTCTGCTTTTAGAGCGTCCTTGCTATCTGTTGAAGAAGGAGCTTTTCAAGGAATTGAAGATTTAATTGAACGAGCAATACGTTTGAAAGTTCAAGTTGCCGATTCGGATAAGTTCGACAAGGGAGAGCGAAAGAAGTTGAATTTTGGGCATACCATTGGTCACGCCATTGAGACATTATCTATTGAAAACGAGAATTGCTTGTCCCTACTGCATGGTGAAGCCGTGGTGGTGGGAATGATTTGCGAGTCCTACATTTCGTATAAACGGGGATACTTGAACAATGAAGAATTGGATGAAATGGTTGAATTAATTGGGCGTTGCTACACGCCTTTTGAATTGATTTCCTCATTTGATGTTGAAGTACTGGAATACATGAAGTACGATAAGAAAAACGAGAAGGGGGTGATCAATGCCGTTTTGGTGGACGGGAAAGGAAATTGCTTTTTAAATGAAGAGTTGGAGGATTCAGAAATTGTGGACGCCTTGAATTTCTATCGTCAATACGCTCAAATCAAAGCACTTAGTTGAAACGGATAGGTCCATATGCACATGCGCCCATTCGCGGAAATATTGAATTGCCTTTATCTAAAAGTGTATGCAATAGGTCGTTAATCATTGCCGCTCTAGCTGACCTCAATCTAGATGAAATTCCACTTAGCGAGGCCATGGACAGTCAAGTCATGAAACAAGCCATAAGAACGGAATCGGCATTCATCGATCTTGGTCTGGCAGGCACGGCCTTTAGGTTTTTAACCGCCTATTTTGCCCTTGTTGGTAATGAAGAGGAAGTGGTGTTAAGCGGTAATGCTCGTATGAAGGAGCGCCCAGTTGGACCTCTGGTTAAAGCCTTGCGCGAGCTAGGAGCCCAAATTGATTATGTAGATAAGGAAGGATTTCCTCCCCTTCGAATAAGACCTTCAAGGCTTGAGAATAGATCTGTTATATACATCAAAGGAAATGAGTCGAGTCAGTTCATTTCAGCATTATTGATGATCGGACCCTATGTGCAAGGTGGATTGGATTTGTTTCTTCAGCCACCGGTATACAGTTATTCGTATGTGCATTTAACCTTAGAAATGATGCGCCGTATGGGGGCGCGGATTGAGCAGGAGGGAAGTTTTTTCAGAGTGAAAGAATCTTCATATAAAAAACAACAAGCCGTAGTTGAAAGAGATTGGACCAATGCTTCCTATTGGTATTCCCTCTTGGCTATGTCAGATGGTGGTGAACTATCTTTTCCTGGATTGGTAGTCGAATCTTTGCAAGGCGATCGAGCATGTGCAACTCTTTTTGAGCATTTTGGTGTCAATACGGTGCCGCTGCGAAATAGCACGATAATTAAACTGGATAAACCAGAGCATCCAGAGGAGTTGGTATTAGATCTAAAATCGAATCCTGATTTAGCTCAAACGTTTGTAGTCACCGCTTTGGGAGTTGGAATTCCAGTATTTATTTCTGGTATTCAAAACCTACGAATTAAAGAAACTGACCGATTGCAAGCTCTCAAAAATGAATTGGAAAAGTTTGGGGCTTTTGTAGAATTGGGAGAAGATTTCATTAAAATGCTTCCTCCAGTTTCATTGAAGTCCGACATTTGGTTAGAAACTTACGGTGATCATAGGATGGCCATGGCTTTTGCTCCATTGGCCTTAAAAACCAATCTCAAAATCCAAGACCCTCAGGTTGTTGAGAAGAGTTACCCAAAGTTTTGGTCTGAATTTGACCGTCTTCTAGGAGTGACACAGGAATCAACAGATCAAGCCGACTGATTTTCGATATACTCGCGCAAAGCCTTCATGGCATTTTCTAATCCTTCAGGATACTTTCCACCGGCCGTAGCAAAATGGTTCTGTCCACCGCCGCCACCTTGGATTTCTTTGGCCGCTAAACGCACCATATTTCCAGCATGCCAAGCTTCGTTTTCCAATAAATCCTGACTTATAGCAATGGTTAAACCTGCTTTTCCCTTGTCAATAGTGCCCAATGCGACAATGGTATTCGGTTCTGACCTGAATTGATGGGCCAAATCCTTGGCTGTATTGGCGTCCATTTCAGACACCATACCCACCACATTGATTCCATTGATGGTCAATTTACGTGCGAAGAGTTCACCTTTAAGGAATCCAGCTCTTTCTTTTCGGAACTTCTCCAAATCCCTTTTGAATTCAGCATTTTGATCTTGAAGATTTTGTATGCTTTTTAGTGGATCAGAAGACTGTTTTAAAAGGTCTTGTATTTGCTTCAGCAGCTCATCTTTTCCTCGCAAATAATCCAGGGCCACTTCGCCCGTATATGCCTCAATCCGGCGTATGCCAGCTGCAATGGCACCTTCACTAACAATAGTCAACAAACCAATTTCTCCGGTCGACTGAACATGTGTTCCACCGCAGAGTTCAACGCTATCGCCAAATTGAATTACTCGAACGGTATCGCCATATTTTTCGCCGAACAAGGCCATAGCCCCCATTTCACGGGCCTCCTTCATTGGGACCAATCGTTTTTCATCAAGCGCAATGTTCTCACGAATTTTAGCATTCACCATATTCTCAATGATGCGCAATTCTTCATCCGTCACTTTGGAAAAATGACTGAAGTCAAAACGTAGATAATCCGGGTGAACCAGAGATCCTTTTTGTTCCACATGTGTTCCCAATACGGATCGCAATGCCTCGTGTAAAAGGTGGGTGGCGGAGTGGTTGTAGGTCGTCGACTTTCTGGCCTCCGAATTAACCACGGCATTAAAAGTCAATTTTGGATCCTTCGGAAGCTCTTTGGCAAAGTGAACGATCAGATTGTTCTTTTTCTTGGTATCGAAAATAAATGTCTTCGACCCATTCGCTTCTATGTATCCCTTGTCTCCAACTTGTCCACCGCTTTCCGCATAAAATGGTGTGAGATTGAAAACCAATTGGAAGTACTTCTTCTTTTTCTCCGAAACCTCTCTGTATCGTGTAATACGAACATCGGTGCTTAAACGATCATAGCCTACAAATTCCTCTACTTCATCTTCTTCCAGAACAACCCAATCACCGGTCTCTAAGGTGGTTGCGACTCTAGACCTAGTTTTCTGCTTTTCCAATTCGGAGGAAAATTCCTTCATGTCAACCGCACGTCCGTTCTCACGGGCAATCAATTGAGTCAAGTCAATGGGGAAACCATAGGTGTCGTAGAGTTCAAAGGCCGTTTTTCCGTCGATGTCGTTTGAATTCTTACGAATGAGTTGGTCCAGTCTTCCTAAACCTTGTTCAAGCGTCCGTAAGAAGGAATTCTCTTCTTCTAAGATGACCTTTTCAATAATATTTTGTTGGGCAATTAATTCAGGGAAGGCTTCGCCCATTTCACTGGATAAAACGGAAACCATATCCGTGAGGAACGGATCTTTCAAATCCAAGAATGTGAATCCATAACGAACAGCTCGACGCAGAATTCTTCGGATTACATATCCCGCTCCCGTATTACTCGGAAGTTGTCCGTCGGCAATAGCAAAGGCAACCGCCCGAAGGTGGTCGGATACTACGCGCATGGCGATATCGCTTTCATTGTCCTTTCCGTACTTCTTTTTGGACAAGGTCTCAACTCGATCAATCAATCCTTGAAATACATCCGTATCGTAGTTGCTTCGCACACCTTGCAAAACCATGCAGAGACGTTCAAATCCCATTCCTGTATCTATATGTTGGGCAGGTAGATTTACTAGGCTTCCATTCGCCATTCGATTGAACTGCATGAATACCAGGTTCCAAAGCTCAACCACTTCGGGATGATCCTTGTTGACCAATTGTGCTCCATCTACTTGGTCGCGTTCGGCATCAAGACGCAAATCCACATGAATTTCCGAACAAGGACCACATGGACCCACGTCGCCCATTTCCCAAAAGTTGTCCTTCTTATTTCCGTTGAGTATCCTTTCAGCAGGAAGATGGGCACTCCAATATTCCTTTGCCTCTACATCTGCTTTCAGACCATCGGTTTCATCTCCCTCAAAAATAGTGGCGTACAAACGATCGGGATCTATATTATAGACCACGGTTAACAATTCCCAGGCCCAGTCAATGGCTTCCTTTTTAAAGTAATCGCCAAAAGACCAATTGCCCAGCATTTCAAACATGGTGTGGTGGTAAGTGTCGTGACCAACTTCCTCTAAGTCATTGTGCTTGCCACTTACACGAAGACATTTTTGGGTGTCGGCAACGCGAACATCCTTGGCTTCCGCATTTCCCAAAAACAAATCCTTGAATTGATTCATCCCTGCATTGGTAAACATCAAGGTAGGGTCATCCTTCACGACCATTGGAGCCGATTGAACGATGGCGTGCTCCTTCGAGTCGAAGAAGTCCAGGAATTTCTGTCTGATCTCTTGTGCTGTCATTACAAGTATGCTGTTGAAAACAATTGCAGAGCTAAAAATGCATCAATCAGAGATTGACTAAATTTGACCGTCTGCAACAATTCACATTATTGTCGCGTTTTGCAGGGAGCAAATTTAGGTAATAAGATCATGTATGGCTAAGGTCAAGTACTATTACGACAGTAGAACTTTATCGTACCAAAAAATAGAAAAGAATTCTAAGGATCGCATCCGTGGACTTCTGGTCTTTTTGGCGGCCAGTTCATTGTTTGCTGTCCTTATCGTGTTTGTTCTTTTTAGTTTTTTCGAATCCCCAAAGGAGAAGAGGTTAAACAGAGAGCTTGCACAGATAGAGTTTCAGTATGGAATTCTAAATCAGCGCATGAATCAGATGGAAGGCGTTTTGGATGAAATGTCGGTGCGCGACGATAATATTTACCGAGTAATTTTTGAAGCTGATCCCATCCCTCAAAGCATTCGTAAAGCAGGATTTGGAGGGATTAATAGGTATAAAGAGTTGGAAGGCTATTCGCATTCCGATCTGGTTATAAGCACATCCAGTCGTATTGATGTCTTGACCAAACAAATGGTTATCCAGAGTAAGTCCTTCGATGAGGTTGTGGATTTGGCCATGAGTAAGGAAGATATGTTGCGCTCCATTCCGGCCATTCAGCCGGTGGCTAATAAGGAGTTGAAACGAATGGCTTCTGGTTTCTCATATCGATTGGATCCTTTTTATAAAGTGCGAAAGTTTCATGCGGGAATGGATTTCTCCGCTCCTACAGGAACACCCATATATGCCACTGGTGATGCTGTAGTCATGCGAGCTGATAGACGGTCAAGAGGATATGGTAATCATGTTAGACTTGATCATGGTTTTGGTTATATGACACTTTATGGTCATATGAGTAAGATTCTTGTACGCCCCGGTCAGAAAGTTAAGCGTGGTGATGTGATTGGTTATGTCGGGAATACCGGAAAATCCACCGCACCTCACCTTCATTATGAAGTTCATCTAAACGGTAAAGCCGTAAATCCAGTAAACTACTATTTCAATGACCTTACTCCGGAGGAGTACGATCGAATGATAGAAATGAGTAGCATGACCAATCAATCGCTCGATTGATATGGGAAAGTTGTATTACAGCATTGGTGAAGTTTCGGAGATGTTTGATGTGAATCCTTCGCTCATTCGTTTTTGGGAAAAAGAGTTCACTTTTTTAAAGCCCAAAAAGAATAGCAAGGGCAATCGAAAGTTTACAGATGAGGATATCCGTCAAATACGACTAATCTATCATTTGCTGAAAGAAAGGGGTTTCACCATTGAAGGTGCTCGCAAGAAGCTCAAAGAGAACCGCGAAGACACCGAGAAAGTGGAAGAAGTGGTACATCGTTTGCACAACTTAAAAGCGCGGATTCAAGAGATTCGTGATCAAATATAAACTCAACTCAAAATGAAAAAATGGATTTGGATTGCCGTTCCCGTACTACTCGTATTTTTGGGGCGTCGGTCGGTATAATGCAATTATTACTCTAGATGAAAATGCCACTGGACAGTGGGCTAACGTGGAATCGGCCTACCAGCGTCGAGCGGATTTGATTCCTAACTTAGTGGCTACAGTGAAAGGTTATGCCGAACATGAGCGCGAAACTTTTCAAGCGGTTGTCGAAGCTCGATCTAAAGCGACCTCTGTCAATATTTCGGCAGATGATCTGACACCTGAAAAAATGGCGCAGTTTCAAGCGGCACAAGATGAACTGAGTGGAGCACTTTCCCGATTGTTGGTGGTGGTTGAAAATTATCCCGATTTAAAGGCAAATCAGAATTTCCTTGAACTTCAATCGCAATTGGAAGGAACTGAAAACAGGATCAATACGGAAAGAAACCGTTTTAATGAAGCTGTTAAGAAGTTTAATTCTAAGATCAGACGAATTCCAGGATCTCTATTTGCCGGGTTTATGGGAATGGATGCCAAGGGGTATTTTGAGTCTGCGCAAGGTTCTGATCAAGCACCAGAAGTGTCGTTTTGAAAGATTTAGTAAGAGAAATTTTAAGTGAGGAGGATGAGTCTCGGGTTGTTGAGGCCATTGGAGAAGCGGAAAAAGTGACTTCGGGAGAGATACGGGTGCACTTATGTTCCAAATCTGGTCACGATATCTATAAAGAAGCCACCAGGCAATTTCATGTATTGGGAATGGATGCCACGGAACTACGCAATGGTGTGCTCATTTATGTGGCTATTAAAAGTCATCGCTTCGCTATTATTGGTGATCGTGGAATCGATCAAAAAGTGCCCGATGGATTTTGGAATTCCACAAGGGATATCATGTCCGAGCATTTTTCGAAAGGTGAATTTGGCGAAGGACTCATTAAGGGCATTGAAGAGGCCGGAAACGAATTGAAGAAACATTTTCCTATTCAAGAAGGAGATCAAAATGAATTGAGCAATGAGGTCTCCTATTAAGTTTTTATTCCCATTGGTCGTTTTCCTTCCGGCCACACTATTGGCTTTGGAGCCCAGTGATTTGAAGCAAGTCCCCGGCCGAATCATTCATGATTATGCCGATATCATATCCGAATCGGACGAGCGACAGCTGCATCGAAAGCTGGTGGCCTATAACGATTCAACGAGTACGCAAATAAGCATTGTGACGGTTGCATCACTGGATGGAGCCGATGTAGCAATGTTCAATACAGAATTGGCTGAACTATGGGGAGTAGGTCAAGATGGAAAGGACAATGGAATTCAGATTTTGGTTTCCGTCAACGATCGACGAATGAATATCGCTACAGGCTATGGTGTTGAGCATATCCTTACCGATGCCTTGTCGCGACGTTTGATCGAAAACTATTTGGCCCCTAATTTCAAGAATGAGGACTACTACAAAGGTTTGGATGAGGCCACGGATGTCATGTTCAAAATGCTCATAGGCGAGTACTCTGGCGAAGACGTTCGAACCGAGAAAGAACTTCCGACCTGGGCAGCCCTATTGGTTCTCTTATTGATTATCGCCATTGTTGTGGTGAGTGCCAAAGGTGGTGGAAAAGGCGGCGGTGGAATGCGCGGAAGCGATCTTGGTACGGCTATTTGGCTGAGCTCCATGGGTAGAGGGCATCGCTCCTCAGGTTTTGGAGGAGGCTTTGGTGGCGGAGGTGGATTTGGAGGCTTTGGCGGCGGTTCCTTCGGTGGAGGAGGGGCAAGCGGGGGCTGGTAATCCAACCAAAAAACATCAGATTTCGTATATTAATTGTCGGTAATTGACAGTTATATATAGAAGCTAAACCCATCTGATGTTATCTATATTCTTCATTGTGAGCATGTTGCTTGGCGAAATCCAGTCTTGGAGCTTTGAGGACTTCCCTGTGGAAAATTGTGAACCCTTTGAACGAGTGCAGCGATTATCTCGCGACAGCTTACCAGATAATTCCTATATCATGGAAGCCTTTGATGCTCAATGGAAGCATGGAGGAAATATTTTTGCTTGCCATTATTATGTGTTGAGTTTTGGATGTGGAGACCGCTGTCAAATGAACTTAATATTCGATCAGCGGACAGGGGAATGCATTCGGGTGCTAATTACGTCATCTGGCGTTTCTTACCGCCATGATAGTCGTGTATTGGTCGCTTTCATCGATCGGACCATTAGTGGAAGGAAGCAGCACTTTTTGATGACTGATGGTGAGTTGAGGCAATTTGATCCTTTCATGGCCAAGTATGGCGACGAATAGTTCTAGTAGATTTTATCCTTCTCCAGATAATTCTGAACGTAATCTTTGATGCCGTCCTCCAAACTTGTGAATTCCTTGCTATACCTTATGTCCTTTAATTTCTTCATCTCGGCCTGGGTCCAATACTGATAGGTGTTTCTAATGTCCTCTGGTGTATCAATAAAGCTAATGTCTTCTTCCATGCCCATGGCTTCAAAAGTGCTCTTGACTAAATCAATAAAGGGTCGAGCCGTTCCAGTTCCGAGATTGTATAAACCCGAATTCTTACGGTGATGCATAAAGAAATACAGCACGTCTACCACATCCTTCACGTAAATAAAGTCCCTAGATTGGTGACCGTCCTTCACTTCATTTTTGTGTGAGCGAAACAGCTTCATTTTTGAAGTCGATTTCACTTGATTAAAGGTATGATAGACCACACTGGCCATTCGGCCTTTATGGTATTCATTTGGCCCATAAACATTGAAGAACTTTATTCCTGCCCAGAAATAAGGTTGACGTTCCTGCTGAAGAGCCCACTTGTCAAAATCATTTTTCGAATCGCCATATGGATTCAATGGAGATAGCTTCTCCACCACTTCATGACTATCAGAATAACCGTGTTCTCCTAATCCATAAGTGGTCGCAGAACTCGCATAGAGTAAGGGCAAACCAAATTCAACGCAAATCTTCCAAACCTCTTTGGTGTAATTTAGGTTAAGCTCATTGAAGAGTTCAACATCAAATTCAGTGGTGTCTGTGCGCGCCCCTAAGTGGAATACAAATTCGGTTAGTAAATGATTTTCCCTCAACCATTGCGGAAAGTCCTTTCGATCCACCAGTTGGTCAAAAGTCTTCGAAGCATAGTTCCTCTTCTTTTCATCCCGTGAGAAATCGTCCACCAGAATAAGGTGCTTATAACCCTCCTCATTTAATTTGGCGGCTAGGCATGATGGAATAAATCCTGCGGCTCCTGTAATTACAATCATTTTTCTACAAATAGGTTCTGTGTGCTAGGTGAAATTCGTCCTTGATCCACCATGTTTGAATACATGAATTCGATCGCTTGTTTGCCTGACTCACCCAACTCTATGGAATAATCGTTAACGTACAAATTGATATGTTTTTGCATGACCTCAGTATCCATTTCCTGAGCATGCGCCCGGGTATAGGGAAGGCTTTCATCGGGATGATTAAAAGCAAATTCAATGGATTGACGTACAAGCTGATTAATCTCCCTCTTGGTTTCAGCTGATAGATCTCTTCGGATGGCGATTCCACCAAGTGGTATGGGGTAAGTTGTTTTTGTCTCCCAATACTCACCCAAATCCATAACCTTAATCAATCCTTTTGAGGCATAGGTGAACCTGTTTTCATGAATGATTAAACCCAAATCAGCCCTTCCATCCAAGACGGCTTCCTCAATTTCATCAAAGGTCATCACCAGTTTATCGGAAATATCAGGGAAGGCATAATCCAATAAAAAATTGGCCGTTGTCAGCTCGCCCGGAATAGCGACTGTTTTGCTCGAGATCTCAGAAGGTTTGATTGCTGTCTTTGAAATGAGCAATGGACCGCAATTATTGCCGAGAGCCGATCCACTATGCAGGAGCTCATACTTATCAATAACATGCATGAAGGCATGAAAACTCAACTTTGTCACCTCAAGCTCGGCTATCATGGCCTTTTGATTTAAGGCTTCAACGTCCAACAATTGTTCCTGGAAAGAATAATTCGAGTTCTCTATTCTTTCATGCACCAGGGCATCGAAAATAAAGGTGTCATTCGGACAGGGAGAAAAGCCAATATTAATTCTGTGCATTGATTTCGTCTAGCATACGAATCGCAAAGGTATTGAGATTTTTAACGGCAAGTGGAATGTCCCAACTCGATCGATCACGTACTTCTACCCGATTGGAAACAGATCGAATTTGAAGGCAGTCGATTCCACTACTTAAACAGCAGTAAAGAAAGCTAGCACCCTCCATGTTTTCCAATTGCGGATTCCAACTTTTTCTGATTTCTTCAATACTTCCCTCTTCACCATGCACGGTATTTACCGTAACCGAAGAAACTTTGATCAATTCGTTGAGACAGTTTAATTCAATTGAAGTAGAATTTTCAATTGCTCCATTTTTCCATGGAAAATCGTCATCCTCCAATAAATCCAAATCCAAAAGCGATAGAAATTGTTCTCCATCTTGAGCCCCCATTTCAGGAAAGCCATCGGTGGTTACATGACATAGCTCTCCAATGGGAATGCTATGATCAAAACTTCCTGCAATGCCAAGATTGATAGCGATATCGTACGAATATTTTTCAAGATATCGACCCATCCAATAAGCAGTAGAGACCATACCGACCCCAGCAGCAAGCACATCAATTTCTAAATTCTGATACGTATAGTGTCTCAATTTCTGACCTTCCTTTTCAATGAGCTCAAATTCTTTCAGCAAGGAAGAAATTTCAAGAGAAGTTGCGCTAACGATTAAAATCTTCATTCAAATACGGTTGAATTCAAAGGCATGTACCACTGTCTAGTTTGTATCAATGAAGATAATTCTTGTGCATGATTTCTTCAATTTAAAAGCAATTATTTACAGAGGGATATAAACATATTCCACTTGCTCTCAGTATTAGAGATACTTAACCATTATGTACCTTTGTGCCATGATTTATTTGAAGAGAAAAGAAAAGTTTTGTTGCGCTCATAAACTGCACGTTCCAGAGTGGACGGACGAGAAGAATAAGGAGGTTTTTGGTAAATGCGCCAATCCAAACTTTCACGGTCATAATTTCACGCTTGAAGTTACAGTTAAAGGTGAAATTGATCCCGTTACGGGCATGGTTATGAACCTTCGAGATTTGGGAAGAATCATTAAAGATGAGGTGACTGAGGTCGTGGATCATAAAAACCTTAATCTTGACGTAGAGTGGATGAAGGGGAAGATGCCTTCAGCTGAAGTGTTTGCTACAGAAATATGGAAGATCCTGGAGTCTGAAATTGCAAAGTTTGGAGCACGACTGCACAGTGTAGTGCTCGAAGAAACGGATAAGAATATTGTTGAGTGTTATGGGAATTAAAAGAGTTTTTTCGGCTGTGTTCTTATTGGCCATAATTGTTGGTTTTACTAAGGACAAAGCGGCTTATCGTCTTTTCAATTCAGAAGGAAAGAAGGCAAAGTATGGGGATCTGATCAAAGAGGCGAGCAAAGCAGATGTTATCTTGTTTGGAGAAGAGCACAATAGCCCCATGAGTCACTGGTTGCAACTAGAACTGACCAAGGATATTTATGCCGAATGTGGAAACCGGACCATCCTCGGAGCTGAAATGTTTGAGTCGGATGGTCAGACCTTGATGAATGAGTATTTGAACGGCCAGATTAGCGAACGAAGTTTTGAAGGTCAGGCCAGGCTTTGGGATAATTATAAAACGGATTACAAACCCCTAGTAGAATTCGCCAGGGAGAATAATTTGGCCATGATTGCTACCAATATACCTCGAAGATATGCCTCGGCCGTATACATGGGTGGAATGGAGTCTTTGGAGGAATTCAGTGAGGAGGCCAAATCTTGGATTGCACCACTGCCTATTCAAGTTGATACGAGTTTGAGTACATACAAGGAAATGTTTGAAATGGGTGGCGATCATGGTGGACTAAATCTTGTTTATGCCCAAGCCGTGAAAGATGCGACTATGGCACATTTCATTCTTGAAAATTTAGAAGAAGAATCCGTCTTCATCCATTATAATGGAGCCTTTCACAACAAGAATAACGAAGGTATTTACTGGTATTTGAAGCAGTCGCGTCCCGATTTAACCATCGTGACTATTTCAAGTCAATCGCAAGAAAGTATTGAAGAACTCAATGAATCAAATACGGGAGTTTCGGATTATATTCTTGTGATACCCGAGAATATGACTAAAACCTACTAATCACCAACCACTAACCACCAACCACCAACCACCAACCACCAACCACCAACCACCAACCACCAACCACCAACCACCAACCACCAACCACCAACCAC
>LXNJ01000363.1_pt1 | contig 32404 bp, 24 predicted proteins | sample 809081 | NCBI WGS metagenome assembly LXNJ01 (sample SAMN04870510, study PRJNA318959) | sponge metagenome | biome: sponge; feature: marine sponge reef; material: water | host: Petrosia ficiformis | place: Greece: Milos, Mediterranean Sea | collected 2013-05-29 | depth 5-7 m | reverse complement strand
CGGGCCGCCGAAGAGATTGTCTTCTCCGGCGTCGAACGCCTTGCGAATCCGTTGGAGCAGGTGCCACGCGCTGCTCTGGTGAATATCTATGTCCCGTGCAATCTTCGTGCTCGATACGCCTTTAAGGCTCGTCATATGCAGGTAGATGGCGTATACCCACTTGCGCAGCGGAAGCCGGGAGGCTTCCATGACCGCGCCAACCCTGACGCTGAAATACTTCCGGCAATCGGTGCACCAGTAGGGCATAGGCTTTGCAGCCTTCACCTCGCGGGTGCTCTTGCAGCGCGGGCAATGGCGCCCGTCGGGCCAGATGCGGGATTCGAACCACCGCCGGGCCGCTTCCTCGTCGGGAAACATCTCGGCCAACTGCATTACGGATATGCCGTTTCGATGTGTTCTGTGAGCCATGTTTTTGACCACTCGATGTTCGTTTTAACTATCTGTAAATATTAGGAATATGCATTGAAAATGTCAAGTTAAACCGGTAATTCCCAAAAATATTATATGGAAAGGAAAATCAAAAGAAGATATTGAAGTTGAAATTAGATTTGTACGTTTCAGGGATTTATATAACAAGGGATTGTCAAACGCTAATAGACAATCTACATTTACGCCACTCGAAAGATGGCAAATAGAAAACGATCTTTTGAAGATCCATCATTTATTTGGGCACATGGGAGATAAGTCTCAAGCACTATTTTTCGCATGCCAGTCAAATTTTGATTTGAAAATTGTAAAGACAGTTAATGAATTAGTAAACAAGATGCCCCATACAAAAGGAAAGGCTTTAAGGTTAGAGAAGAAAAAACGTGATGCTACTGAATGAACTCATGGTTACTATTGTATATAAGTCCCCATTTTTCACATCCATGCCTAATGTGACTGCGACTATCTTCTTCATGTCGCATGTTGTCCGATATAGATGTGTCTCAGCAATGACACCGTTTGTATGGGGTCTTCTTCAACAACGAAGTGATGCAGAATCCGTTCTGCCTAGAACTGCGTGAAGCGGCAAAAAATGAGGAATGTCGGAGAAACAGGCCTGTACCCAGCGGGAAACCTCATTTACAATCTCTATAGACAAGATCCCTTACCCATCACTTGACAACCGCACCCCCGACTGCGTATCCTGCAAACGAATATTCCCTAACCGGATCGAGGTGCCTCAGACCCTCCTGTGCCCAGAACCAGCGAAATCGCCTTCAACGTTCCGTTACTGAATGTGCTGCGGAGCAAGCATCCGCGGTGGCGTGACCGGACCGGCGTGGAGCAACAGGATGTCTTACGCGGCGAGTCTGCCCTTCGTCCAGACATCGTCATACGCCCGCCGGGTGGCATTCCGGTTGTTCTGGAGACGGAGTTTGAACCCGCGCATACTGTGGAAGCAGATGCGCAAGTGCGCTTGGGCAAGTTCCTGTCGCAAACCGGAGATCGGATCGAGCAGACCATCGCTGTTCAAATCCCGCTGGAACTGAAAGAGGCGCCGCAGGCAGATTTGGAGCGGCATATCGAAGCCGCCGAGTTTTGCTATTGCACGTATTCGCTGCAAGAAGCGGGCGTTGCCGCACGCTGGCCCGCCACAGGCTGGCTCACGGGCAGCGTCAACGATCTTGCGGGATGTATTGAAAATGTCTCGCTGTCCGAGCGGTTGCTCGCCGAGGGGACGAACATTCTGGAGCAGAGCATCGGCGAGGCGGCCGGCAAACTGCGAGAAACGGCTGGCGCTCGCACTCTGGAGAAAATGGCGCAGTCCCTCCACCAGGAGGACGGCGAGCAAACCTCGCGCATGGCCATGGCCATCGTCGCCAATGCGCTTGTTTTTCATACCGCTATCGTTGAGGCGCACGGTATCCCCACTGTCGATGAACTACGCAGTCCTGGGACCAACGATGTAAACAAGAGCCGCTTGCTTGCCTGCTGGCAGCATATTCTTGAAAACATCAACTACTATCCGATCTTTCATATCGCTTCCGATCTACTCAGGCCGATTCCCGCCGGTACAGCGAATGCGGTGCTAAACCGTCTTGCTCAGGCAGCCAGCGATCTGGCGGGTCTTGGGGCTACGACCCTGCATGACCTCTCCGGGCGCATGTTTCAGCGCCTCATCGCCGACCGGAAGTTTCTTGCCACGTTTTATACCCTGCCCACATCGGCGGCTCTGCTCGCCGAGTTAGCGGTGTCTCGTCTCGATGCGGAAACGGATTGGTCCGATCCGAATGCTCTTGTTTCTCTTCAGGTCGCCGACCTTGCTTGTGGCACCGGTACCTTGCTCTCGGCTGCATACCGCGCTCTGGCTGTACGCTACAGGCAAACAGGCGGCGACGATCAGACGCTGCACACGCAGATGATGGAGCACGTTCTTGTTGCTGCCGATATTATGCCCGCCGCAACGCATCTTACCGCATCTATGCTGTCGAGTACCCATCCGGGTACAACCTTTGAGCACACCCGCGTCCACACGTTGCCCTACGGACAGCAGAGCAAGGAAAAACGGCAGGCCATGGCGTTAGGGGCGCTTGACCTGATTGAATATGACGATGCGCCGTCGCTGTTCGGGACCGGCGTTCGGAGGGCGCAAGGCACGGGCGCGGATGTGGAAACCGACTGGAGTCAGGACATGGTTCTTCCCCAGGGAGCGGCTGATCTGGTGATTATGAACCCTCCGTTTACCCGGCCAACCAACCACGAGAAGGCCGATGTACCGGTGCCTTCGTTTGCGGGATTGAGCACAACCGAAGACGAACAACAGGCCATGGCCAAACGGCTGGCTGAGATACGTCGGCGGATGCCCGACCCAGCTGGTCATGGCAATGCCGGATTGGCTTCCAACTTCATAGACCTTGGTCATGTCAAGACCAGGCCGGGCGGCATCCTCGCACTGGTGCTGCCGGCCTCGTTCGTGAGCGGCGGTTCCTGGAAGGACGCGCGTAATTTGTTGGAACGCGAGTACGAGAATATTACTGTTCTGACCATTGCAGCGCATGGCCAGACGGATCTGGCCTTTTCAGCCGATACCGGCATGGCCGAGGCTCTCGTATTAGGCACCAAATGCAGTGTCGGGCAAGAGAGAAGCGATGAAACGCTGTTCGTCAATCTCTACCACAGGCCGCGTACGCTTGCAGAAGCCTTCGAAATGGCGCGGGCGGTGCGTCGGCTGATACCTCAAGATCGGCAAGGGCATCTTCGCATGGGTGACCGCGAGATCATCGGTACGTATATCCGTGCGCCTTTGAGTCAGGGCGGCTGCGCGTCTCTTCGCGAGACCACGCTTGCCGATGCCGCGCTCGGACTGGAGGAAAGTATGCTTCGGTTACCCCAGGGATATGCTGCGCCGCTTGCCACGATTTCCCTTGGAATTCTTGGCAAAAAAGGATTGGTTGATCGCGATATCGCCGGGAAGAATAGTAATGGAACCCCGCGTGGGCCGTTTGAAATCATTCCAATTCAGGGAGTACCACAATACCCTGTGCTGTGGGGGCACGATGCCGAGCGAGAACGGGGTTTGGTTGTTTCGCCTGATAGCGAAGGAGAAGTGCGTCCCAACTGCGATGCCCGTGCTGTTGAGGTTTGGAACGCAACCGCCTCCCGACTGCATTTCAATCGCGATTTTCGCATCAATTCGCAAAGCCTCGCTGCCTGCCTCACGTCAGATAAAGCGATTGGCGGTCGAGCATGGCCCAATTTTATCCCCGAACGAGACGAGTGGACGCTACCCCTTGTTTTATGGGCCAACACCACGCTCGGTCTTCTTGCCTTCTGGTGGGTCGGAACCCGGCAGCAGCAGGGCCGCGCAAATCTCACGATCACTCAGTTGCCCCGTCTGACCGTCTTGGACCCGCGTACTCTCAGCAAGGAGCAGATCGCTCAAGCCGAAGACATCTTTGAGCGGTTCAGGGGAAAGACATTTTTGCCCGCCAACGAGGCCTATCGGGACGACACCCGGAAGGCCCTTGACTGTGCGGTTCTGGTGGAGCTGCTGCAGCTTCCCGAAGAGGTGCTCGAACCTCTTTCTATTTTACGCAATCAGTGGTGTGCCGAGCCCAGTGTTCACGGCGGCAAGAAAACGCGGATTATCCCGCTCCACGAGGAATCTATGGTGCGCCTTAAGGCTGCCGGGTTGCGGGCGGCGGCGGAGGATTAAGGCATCGAACACCGGCACTTTTGTGTATAAGTCCCAAACAAGATCCTGATGAATCCAAGCGATAGTACAACTAAAGGGCTGCTTGGTTTTCACGAACCATTTCCAGAATCCTTTGCGCCAGCGTTTGAACCCGTAGGGGTGCTGCTAAACCCAAGCGGTTTCCGATACCTTCAATTTCAGGTGGAGGTGCAGAAGCAAGATTGTCTACGCGGTCTTGAATAGCCTTTGTCCACCAAGGGGGTTGTATTTCCTCCTCCGTTCGGCGCAAAACCTTTAGCATAGCTGTCAAGGTGAGTGCGATCCCGATGTCGTCTCCTTCGACTCCGAACGCGTACGGGTCAAAAGCGTCAAGAGCACGGGAGTTGGGCGTAGCGAGTCCGAGTTCCTGAACGGCTTTGGTCGCTGCTGCAACAGCATTCGCCAATTCCCCTTCTATCCTCACTATGGCAATCTGAAGCTTGGATGCCAGAAGCCATACCCCATTCAGCCATTCCGCAAGTGGGTCCTCTTCTGCATTGTGCACTTCGGAGTGTTTTTCTCCACTATAGGCGAACGCAGCAAGTTGGAGCGCTGCAGAGGCAAGTCGTCGCCGGGCCGTCATGCGCTGTTCGAGTGAGGAGGGTTTTTCTACTCCAGCGTTCAGTGCAGAGCCCAGATAGTCAATGACCCAATTCGATGCATTTATCGTCCGTCCACCGACATGCAACGAGGGGTTTTCGTCTACTGCCGAGAGGACAAGTAGTATCTGATGGAGTGCCGAGGCTGCAATGAAAGGGTCGTCCGTGGTTTCGGCAGCCGATGCTTGGTGCGTGAGCCAGTCTGCCAAGCTCAGTGGGGTATCCTCCTCTTCATTCGACCTATCCGATGGATTTGTCAGCTTTTCTATTGCTTCGCGCACGAAGGCCTCGTCGTCGTGATCCCCCAGCAGCAGTCGTGCGATGTGGTGATGGTGCGGTACTAAAAACGCGCCGATCTGACGTACGTTTTGGGTTGACGGATGGCTGGCAAGAATTTGGGCGGTTTCTTCACCGATTCCGCCGACGAACCGGAAAAGTTTATCCGTATCATAGTTACGGAAACGCCAGACAGCGTGCGTAAGGTCTCGCTGGAGGTCAAAGTATCCACTCATCAGGAGATCAACCGCCAGCTTGTCTCGGGCTGCCCGAGCTCTCTTTTTTTCGTCGCAAGTTAGATCGGCTTCCAATTGGATGACTCGGTGTGCAAGTGCTGGGTCGAGTGGAGCTAAGTGGAAAATGATGATACCTACGATAACTTTCCGGAGGTCGGGAGGATCGGCCCAGAGTAGCGTAAAAAGCGAACACCGAACATCGATAGGAATTTGAATTTCGGCTGAATCCTTTCCATTGATCCATTCCTCTGAATTCGGATGCTGATAGCGAAAGACAACATCCGTGGCATATACCAGTTGTGCGGACATCATATCACCCGCAGCGATACCTCGTAGTACATTGGCCGCTGCTTGCTCATTATCTTCCTCAGAGACAGTGATCTGAAAATCTTTATCAGGTATTTTGACATTGTAGATTATGTCAATACGACTATCGCGGCTAAAGCCTATGAGGGTTCCGAGTGTTCTGCGAAGTAGTGGGTCAAGTGTATTAATGAGTTCTGTTCCAGTGAGCGGAATGAGCGACGGTGTCACTAATGCTCTGACAATCTGTGGCAATTGATCTTTCCGCTCTATTGCTTCATCGATCTCCAGAGCAAGTTCTATAAATGTGAGCATGCTGTCTTCGAGCAGCCGTACGATATCTTGGCGTTGCTCTACACGCCGTGCGACGGCATGGCCGAACCAATGCAATGCAGCATTCTTAATCTTAGCGCAGTCACTATCGTGGTCTGGCATAAGTTGAAGTGTTTTGCCTATCTCCATCCAAAAGAAGAGTGCCGTACGGTCAGATCGGGGGGCCGTGGGTGTAGCACTCTCATGCTTGAAGATGTCTTCAAGCGCATCCAGAAATGCATCAGCCAGCGTTCGTCGCCGGTCCTCACTGAGGCTTGGAGCTTGCCACACATCCTCTATGAGTCTCCCAGCGATTTTGGCAGACGCCAGACGCAAGAGCCCCATCCGATGGAGCGGGTCGATCATGTCGGGGAGGTAATGCGGAATCTCCGCGACAGCATCAACAAGGTTTTGAAAGGGAAGGGTGAGAGGTGGCTGTGGCGGTGTGGGGAACTGGCGGAGGGCATGACCGAGAAGTATCGGGTGGACCATGCGATATCCTTGCGCGAAGAGCGTAGCAGCAGCATCCTGAGCTACGTCATGAGGCAGATGTCCAGACCTGGAGAGACGATCAAGTAACTCCATCGTGGAAACCGGTGAATTCATTTCTGCCCAGGCGGCGAACGGTTCACGGATGGCTTCGATCTCTGGCGCTCTTACTGTGGCTCCTGCTGGTCCCAATAGAAGTGGATAGAACCGGTCGTCCGCCCACAATTGGAGACCGTGTTTCTGAGCGGTTCGAAGTGATTGTAGGGCATGCGACCACGCTGTCTCCAAGGATGAGCTATTCACATCGGATGTATCTCCGTCATCTAAGCGAGCGGTACCTCCAACGACTGCTTCGATTTCAACAAGTGTGCTTGTGTCGGCGGCTTTCTCAAGCGCGGTTATTATCCCTTCCAATCGTTTGTGTGCAAGGACAAGAGCCTCTCGATGTTCTGCTGCATCCGCAATGTATTTCCAGGACCACGGTCCCACCTTGAGGCGGTTGCCCAAGACGCCTGCAAGTTCCGCATCAACCCAGTCCATTAAGGCAATTTCTCTGAACACGAGAGTTTCTGAAATTCGCGGGTGTGATTCTATTGTTTCCCATGTTTCCCATCCGCCGAATATATCCGGTTTTTGTTCTGCTGCGCGTCGCGCTTCATCCGATGTGATCACCCCATCTGCATTGAGTACGGCCAGAAGAGCAGCTGACGAGATTGTACGTTGGCGTATCTCGCTCGGCCATTCCTGAATGTCATCGAGATCTGTAACGTAGAAGGCATTGTGAATGATGGCAGCTCCGATATCTACGCGATATGCTCCAAGCGCAGGGGCATTTGGAGACGCATCCTCTATTTCTTCTGTGTACGGAATGATGGCGTCATCCATCCCACGAAGGATATGGGCTGTCTCGGCGTATGGTTGTTGGGCATCAAGGAGTAGGTCTCTCCCAATCCGGTTTTTCTCTTCGTGCAGACTATTGAGCGTTCCCGCCGAAACATAGATTTTTCCTATGGCTCCGAGAATCTGTTGCGTAATACCTGGGCCGAGGACACCAAGGGTGAGAATTGCTGTCAAATCAGCAAAGACATCGACCTTGTCATCGGGGCGATTAGCCTGCAATGGCCAATCGGCAAGTATGCTGAATGCTCCAAGTGACGCGTAGTCTTCCGTTTTTAGCTGCTCAAACCGTTGGGTCCGACGTGCCCAGTTTTCCCATGGCCTGCCACCCAGTCTAAAGAGGTCGCCGTAAGCAGCCATATGGATCATGGAAAGTTTATTGAGGCCATCAATACGTTCCTGATTCCGGCGCATACTTTCGGCCAAAGCCTCAATGCCTCCCTCCAAGTGGATAAAGACTTGGTTTCCCGCTTTTAGTATTTCATCAATATCATCTGCCGTTCTTACGGTTTCATGGGGAATTCCTTCTGTCATCGCGGCAAAGAAGCGTCCTGCTTCCTCCTCTCTACTTGCTCCCCGGGCCGCCATCCATGCTTCACCCGCAATTTCTGGATTGGGATGCAGGTCGTACGCTTGTGTATAAAGATCGAATGCACGAGAAGAGTGCTCTTGGGAGTGGGGATATTGGATAAGTAGTGACCGAGCAAAGTTGATTAGGATATCAGGCTCTTTGGATCCTTCGGTCACTCGCGGTTCGAGGATTTGGGCGGCCTCTTCTGGGCGGTTTTCAGTCAAAAGACAGGTTGATGCAAGGATGGCTATACTCTCAGAATCTGGATAGTTAGTGAGGGCGGCAATAAGAAGATCAACCGCCTCAGATATTCGCCCGAGACCCTTGAGCGCTGAGGCTTTGAGTTCGACAATGTGCTTGTCGTATATGGGGTCGATATCCTGGCAGGCAGCGAGGAGATCGTCGTAGCGCCGAGCGACATACAGGGCTTTTGCATAGCAAAGCCTATAAAATCGTGAGGGAAGAACTTCGACCAAGCGGGTGGCCCATACGACGGCGTCATCGGCTAGGTCCTCAGCCACATCAGTGGCATCCTTAGGCGACGTGACATCGGCGAAAGCCAAGCTTAGTCTGGACTGAGCAAGCCAAGCCAGTACATTCACGTCAAGGACAAAATCTTCAACTTCATCAATCATATCAGCGGGTAAACTGCCCTTTGGAAGACCCTCTGCTCGAAGGAGCCAACGGTCGGATGGACGGAGAGAAACACCCTTGATTAGTGTCTCTGCTTCGACATCTCGCTTCTGCCTCCGAAGATGTCGAGCAAGCAGGCGAAGTACGTGAGCTCGTTGTCGCTCATCCGAAGTGGCGAAAAGGGCTTCGCGGAGTACGCGCTCGGCCTCATCGGGTTGTCCCAGAGAATTGTAGTACGTGTTCTTAAGGATCGCGGCCTTGCTGGAGTCTATCTGACCCGCATCTACCATGCCTTCGATTTCTTCGGGGGCCGGAGGTGAATCGTACCGGTAAAACCCGCGTGAGCGGGTTTCATCATCAAGGGCTTCGACGCTATCTTTGAAAAGATCGGCCAATGCTTCGTCATCGAGCAGTTTAGCGGTGTCGGCGAGGATTCCGAGGACTCTCGCTTGAAGCGGCGAGTCAGATTGCGTTGCTTCGGCCAAAGCAACAACTCGGCGGGTTAAATTGTCGACGAGGGGCTGGCGATTGTATGTGAGGGGAGTATATTCCTCAACGACACGTTTCAGGAGATTGAACGTCTCTTGTGCACGGAAAAGGTCGATGGCTGAGAGATTATTGTTTCCTTCTGTTTGATCTATGAGGTCGGCCGTCATCTGTACGGCTTGGACATCTTGAGAATCAAGAATCTGGACGCGTGCGTGGGCACGCATAAGGAGAACATCCGCACTCTCAGCACCGACGAGTTGCTCATCGACAGTTTCCCAATCGCCGTCAAGAAAAGCGAGGAGGGGTACTGTTCGCTGGTACACTTCACTCTCTCGATCCATCTGGGACATGAGGTGGCGCAGATCATCGGCGAGTCCTACGTTGAAGAGAGCATCAGCAGCTTGCTTGTGACACTCTGGATCAATTGGTCCCAAGTTGTGAGCGCGACGCCAGCAAGTGCGACCAGTCTCAATGTCTCCCCGCCAACTTGCCGCAGAGGCTGCTGCGAACAAGAGCCGCTGGCGATGTGTACGGAGCGCTTCAGCGTAGAGTCCTTCCGGGTCATTGTCTTTTGTGAGAGCTGCATCAATCGTCCCCGTATGATGAATGGCAAAATCGAAAGCTTCTTGGGCTCGCCCAGCCTTCATGAGTTCTGTTAATTCGTCAAGATGGGGTTGGGCAATGGCCGCTCGTATAGGGTCTGGGAGAGCTTTCTCGCGGCGAAGTTTGTCCAACTTTTCATTGATATCCTCCAACTGTACGCCAATTATGCTTTCCTGCGTCACGACCACTGGTGCAGACGGATAGGATGTTAAACAATAACCCTTAGAGGTAAGCTCTCGTTCTAAACCTACGAGGCTAAGACTCCCGCGATTTTTGTCGAATTGGCTTGAAAGTGCATAAAGTGTGTCTACTATACTCTCCGTACACTCTAGACTGCGCACGCGTGAATCGACCCAGCTTCGCATGCGTGCTCGATCAGGGCCCTCAGCACTTGCTGGATTGATCTCAAGCACTACCATTCCAGAGCCCAAGACTCTCCAAGCGGCATCGTTGACGTTGACATCAGGAATACCTACGGATTTTAACACGTCTACAACGGTATTTAGAACCTTTTCCTGGCCCTTGTTCAAGTCATCAATCGCTGTCCAAAACGGTGTAGGGGTGTCGCATGCTGCTGCCCGCTCGGCGACCTTGCTAAGTTGTTGTAGTGGCTTCGACCTATTCATTACAGCGAGGCCATACCGATCAGTACCTTTGTTAAATTCTTCGTCATTGACGGTTCTCCACATCTGGTGAATGACTTTGCGGAAATCCCCGTGCCTTGCTGAGATTTGCAGGCGCCTCTTTACTTGAAGATGAAGTCTCGCTTTGCCCGACGCGGAATTTCCATACACAACAACATCCCCGAGAGGTCCACGCTGGTACTCAACCTTACTCACTTTGCCAATATTGCCGGCGGCAAAATCCCCCGCGAGCAGTGCCGCGAGGTAATATGCTCCTACCCAGTATTCATCCTGATAGCCGGCTCCAGATGCCGCGTCATTGCTCGCCATACGGTCTAAAATTTCTATAGCGCGAAGTTTTAATAAGTATTGAACACCTACGCCATTATTAAATCTGTTATCCTTGGCATGAGGACTGGACTATCAATACCACACTCAGGTAGAATTGATCCGTAAAAGTTGCACAGTTTTTTGGAACTAATCCCGCTACAACTCCGCAATCTCCTGCTCTAGCGGTTGCTTCCGATAGAGATCCGCATACAACCCTTTGCAGCGCGGTAGTTCCTTGTGCAATCCGGTCGGTGACGAGATACAGGTTCTCGGCTTGACGCCTGCCCCGTTCTTCTGCACAAACACAAGGCTACAACCGACCCGGCAATACCTACGCCCCCCCGCCATCCCCATTCCAAACGCAACCCGCAACCCCTCCCCCCGTAGACACGATATACCCCCAGTACTGTCTTAACGAAAAAACGCCAACCCCCGGCCTGGGCCTGTCGCACCCGTTACCGGCTCCCGGCAGCCCAGCAAGACGATCCCGATTCGGGTCGCCTTTCGTATTATAGAAGCTTTCCGGCGCAGAACCGAAGTCCGCCAAAACGTTATGCAACCCATCATCGAAGTCGAAGGGATCCGCAAGACCTACGGAGAAACCGTGGCGGTCGACGACGTGTCGTTTTCCGTACAGCCGGGTGAAATCTTCGGGATCATCGGGCCGAACGGCGCCGGCAAGACAACGACGGTCGAGAGCGTCATCGGCCTGCGCAAGCCGGATCGGGGCCGGATATCGGTGCTGGGGCTGGACCCCGTCAGGGAGCGGGCCGCGCTGGCGCAACGCATCGGCGTACAACTGCAGGCCGCAGCCCTCGCCGAACGCATGAAAGTGTGGGAGGCGCTGGACCTGTTCTCCTCCTTGTACGCGCATACCGTCCCCTACGAGCCGCTCCTGAAACAATGGGGGCTGACCGACAAGCGCAATGCGGCCTTCGGAAACCTTTCCGGCGGGCAGAAGCAACGACTGTTTATCGCCCTGGCGCTGGTCAACGATCCGGACGTCGTATTTCTGGACGAACTGACCAGCGGATTGGACCCGCAAGCCCGCAGGGCCACTTGGGAACTGGTCCGGACGATCCGGGCGCAGGGCAAAACAGTGGTGCTTGTTACCCACTTCATGGACGAAGCCGAGCACCTGTGCGACCGCATCGCCATCGTCGATCGGGGCAAAATCATTGCGCTGGACACGCCGGCCGGGTTAGTGAAAGCATTGGACCGGGAAAGGCGTATCGTGTTCGAGGTGGAGCCGGAATTCGACCTGTCGCCGCTGCAATCTCTCCCGCAGGTAAAGGAAGTGACGCGCAGCGGTCGCCAGGCGATCGTTTCCGGCGACACGGACGGACTGCTTGCCGCAGTGGTCGCCCGGCTGGAAGAAGAGCGCATTCCGTTCCGGAGCCTGCGCACGGAACAGGCCGATCTGGAGGATGTCTTCCTGCGGCTTACCGGGCGGGCGATTCGGGATTCATGACGACCGCGCGCCGTATAGCACAGCACACAGGGGAACGATCGCCGGGACGCGAATGCCCGATTCGCTTATCGCAGATCGGCAGCCATTTTCGCGTCCGTAACGGGAAAGCCGCATGACGACAACCACTCCACAGATTCGGCCCGCAACAGGAAGCGTTTTTGCTCCTTTCCTGCGCTCCTGGGGCAAACTCACTGTTGTAAAGACGAAGCTGTTCCTGCGCGAGCCGATCGCGCTGTTCTTCAATCTGTGCTTCCCGGTCCTGGTGCTGCTGCTCTACGGCTTCATATGGGGGAACGAACCGGGTGGCTATTTCAACCCGGAGTTCGGCTATATCGACATGATGACGCCCGCGCTGGCCGGGCTGATTATCGCCACGGTCGCTTTCATGACGATTCCCGTGGCCACGGCGAGCGACAGGGAGCAGAAGCTCCTGCGGCGCTATCAGGTCACGCCCATGCGTCCGATCGTCTATTTCACCGCAGACGTGAGTGTGTACTTCGGGGTGGCGCTGGTGGGCGCGGCGTTGTTGATCCTGGCGGCGAAACTATTCTTCGGGCTGCGCTTCGACGGCAACTGGGCTGTTGTGCTGGCCGGCTTTACCTTGAGTCTTCTGGCGTTTATCTCACTTGGATACATTATCGCCAGTCTGGCGCCCACCAGTAAACTGGCTCAGATAGCCGGGATGGTGGCGTTCTTCCCGATGATGTTTCTTTCCGGCATGACTATCCCTCTGATGGCTATGCCGCCGGGCGTCCAGGAGTTTGCAAACTGGCTGCCCCTGACCCATGTGGTGCATCTGTTGCAGGATATATGGCTCGACGGCGCCTGGAACAGCCTGTCCGGCCTGATCCTGCTGGGTGTGCTGGCAGTCGGCACAGCCGTCTCTACGGCAACCTTTCGTTGGGAGTAGGGGGGTGCTTGTTCAACGAACCTCGCTACTCATACCCAAAATATCCGACGGCTTGCAGCCCAGGTGTTTACGACAAGCCCGATAGAAAGTGCGGTAAGAGCCGAATCCGACCTTGTATGCCAGTTCCGCCATATAATAGCCATTATTATTATCGAGTATGCGCCGGGCCACTTGGATACGCGCCCATTCTATGTATTTTCCAGGTGTTCTCCGTACATTACTGCTTAACGCAACTTCGTCTGCAAATCGTTTATGGAATACATGTGTCCGAATGCGGCATTTCGTAATTACCTGCTTTACGCACAGAGAGGGAGATAATAGATTTTCATGGATATAATCGAGCTCGAGCAGGATATCAACCTTTTCTGCATGCGCTGCGTCCTTTGTAAGGAATTCTTTGTAAGATTTTCCTACTATGGTATTTTCAAATGATTTTTCGTCATTTTTTTGCGAATCCCAAACTTGGGTGTTGTCAAGGCGAGTGAAATATTCCGGGATCATAACGACGCGAATTTGGCACTAAATAACTGAGGTGGAAGGCTGTCAGCTTTACATGCCCTTAGTTCTCAATCATCGCTTCCAGCTGCTTTATGCCGGAGCCGATGTTGGCTTTCGCCCTTGATCTGTTGTCCTGGAGTTCTTCCAAAGGAATCTCGTTATCGGGCTGGTTCTTTGAAGCTTGATCCATTTTGTGCGCTGGGCGTCCGAGGTAATACTCGGCGTTGTCTACGGCCTTGTTCGCCGCAGTCTGGATATCTTCGCTTGTCCAGTAGCCGTCAAGCACTTCAAGAGCGCGGGCAACCTCCTCGGCATGCGGCGAGTTGGTGTTAACCAACGCTTGCGTATGGTGCGCTATCTGCGGCTTGATGGCCTCAGGGTTTTCGCTCTCCAACAATGCGCTTAAAGCCGCATGAGATACCAACTGGGGTATGACTGTGCGCACGATCAGGTTTTGCGTATGCTCGGCCACGATCTTGTCGGCCTCTTTGCTCAGCTTCTCTGCGGTTATCTCACCTGCGTGATACTGTCTTGTCAGTTCGCGCATCTTCGTTCCCGCATCGTTGATAGCGTTGGCTATCTCCGCTCCTTGGGGCTGATAACCTTCACTATCTTTAACAACCATAGCCGAATTGAACGAAGCATCTGTGCTTCCAACCGAAGCCGGAGACATGGAATCGGTGGCTGTGCTGCACCCTGCAAACAGGATTAGAGCCGCAATGGCGGTAAGGTTTCTGATTGTTTTCATGGCTATTTCCGTTTGGTTTCGTGTCGGGTTGGGATTAACCGGATGGGCCGGTCTCATAAAAATAGACCCATTGATTGGGACCATCCTCGCACTCCCACGAGTAGCTGACAGTACCATCTCCGCTATCGTAACTGCGGATGGAGCATCCGTCCCGCAAGGCCAGTCCTATGGCAATCATGACCACTACGGCGGCGGTTGCAACAGACAGCACGGCCCAGCGCCGGCGGACAAGACGAAGCAGCGGTCGCGCCTGGATTCTCCCTTCCTGGCCTGCACGAGACCCGGCCCGGACATGGGCGCTGAGAAACGCTCCTGTCCGGTCGCGTCGATCTGCATCGATGCCGGGCCAACTGGAATCGTTCCGGACGGTTTCCCAGGTCGCTGCGAGTTCGGAACGTTCGTCTTCTTCGAGCGGCCCGAGGGCGTCCCGAACCGGATCGGACGGCGAGGGCTTGTGCACTGTCATGGCATGTGTTCGTTTAATCCATAGGCCTGGATCTTGCCGCGAAGAAACCGGAGTCCTTCCACCAGATGGTTGTTGACGGTCTTGCCGGAGATCGCCAGTACGTGGGCTATCTCCTGGTGGGAGAGGCATTCGACACGGCTCAACTGAAACACTTCCCGGCGGCGGGGCGGCATCTCCGAGATCCACCGCTGGATGAGCCGATCCAGCTCCTGCCCGATGTAGCTCGATTCAGGCGTTTCGCGCAAGGACGGTTCCCGATCCAACGCCACTTCGCTGCGGATGCGCTTCATGCGATGCGTCTTATAGGCCAGGTTCCTCACAACCCGAAACAGCCAGGCTTTGATCGATTGTTCGGGATCGAGCTCCGCCCGTTTATGCCAGAGCTTGAGGAATGCTTCCTGTACGATATCGTAGATCATGTCCTCGTCTCGCGTCAACATCCAGGCATAGCGTAGCAGGGGCTCGGACAACGCCTGATAGAGCGCATCGAAGGCGTCGGCGTTCGAGTGTCGCAGAGCCAGCAGCCATTGCTTTTGATGTTGGTCGAACGGTATTTCTTCCCTCGGCAACGTGTCGTTCCGCGTCAATGACCGTTCATCCATGTTATGTATGCACGTGTTTTGTTATCAAGTAGGTACGTCTCACGCGTGCCACCGGAGCCCGAACCAATCCATGAGGCTCGCATGTATAATCCACAAGAGGCCTGTAGTACCTATTCCCGACAGGAAAAAGAACCGCTTCACCTGCGGATCGCTCGGCACGCGGCCCTGTTGAAGCGGCTGAGGGGATATTCGCTTCTATGCCCAGCGCGCGATTCGTTTTGCGATTTCTTTTTCGGGCAATCTGCAACGCGGGTGAGCATGGATTGCTCTTAGCCCGGCACACAATACATCCGGATTTGCAACGCCAACTTCGAATATTCGGTCGAGCAGCCACAGCACCCCATGGCACTCGACTCCTTCTTCGACGGCCAGCGCTCGAAGGGCGCGATCACCTGTCAGTAACTTCCATTCATTTGTTGCGGCCAGCGCCAGTGCAAACGCGTCGGGTAGGGAAAGAGCCGGTTTTTGTCGTCGATAATGTATGCCTCGGGCAGCTCCATGCCCGTCCATTTTGGCAACGATAAGCCCCAGTTCGAGCAGAGCCGGACCGTTGTATGCCTTCAGTTCGAGCTCGTAAAGCACATCCGGGACGACAAATTTGAAGGGTAATCGAAAAGCGGCCTCCAGAAGCGATCCATGTTCGAGATCGATCAGGACGGAGACATCCGAAACCAGCACCGTCATGATGTTTACTCATGCATGGATTCGTTTGATGGGGGTTCTGCCATTTGCCGGTGCAATTCATGCACCGATATGCCGAGCAATTCAGCCGCTTTAGGCTCTGATACCGCATCTTCGGATAAGGCGCGAAAGCACAAGCGTTCGAAACGTTGCGGCTTTTCGCCTTGTAGTTGGTGTGGCTCCTCGTAAGGCGGACTGCGCCATCCGCGGCGGGAAAAATCCCGGAAGAGTCTTCGGAACAGCGTGTCGTTAAAGACGCCGAGGTCTTTGCATCTATACGTAAGAGCCTGCACGCTTACGCCGAAAAGGTTCTTGAGGGCGAAAAGCTCGCTGTAGCCTATGGAGTGGCGATGCTTGCCTACAGTAGCCCATACCATCTCTGCCGGCATGAGGAATGCCCCTGCAAAGCGATGCGCAGCCTTTTCTTCATCCATGTCAGGGGCTACATCCAGCATCAGGTGGCCGAGTTCATGGGAAATGGTAAAGCGTTGCCGCTCGCCGCATTCCTGGCCGTTTACGACAATCACGGATACGACATCCTCGTTTGCCCGGCGCACGCGAGCCGTCAGCCCGGCGATATTATTCGTAAGGTCTATCGACAGCACTTTGATTCCGCGCTCCTCCAAAAGCCCCACGAGGTTCGGAATAGGGTCCAGCCCAAGATTCCAGGCGTTGCGCAAAAGATGCGCGGCCCGATCGGCTTCCCATAGATCGTTGGCGACAGGGTAGGGGGCTTCGCGCGGTTTGTCCCAGTCGAAGCCCGGCAGGCCGAGGATGTTTTCGATCGCAAGGTAGCGTTCAAGGTCGTGCAGGATGGTGGCTTCGACGCGCGCCACTTCACGCTTCCTTGTGATTTTCTTTTTGCGAAAATCGATGCTCTCCACCGTCATGTCCTGGTCTCCAACCAGATAGTTCAAGGAGACATTGAGTGCGGCAGCAAGGGCAAGGAGGACCTCCGAACCCGGCGTGGTCACATCGCGCTCGTAGTAGCTGATGGCCTGAGCGCTCACGAGGTTTCCGATTTTGTCCGATAAGCTGCGCAGGGAAAGTCCCGAGGCGGCGCGGGCGATTTTGAGTCGTTGTCCTATCAAGGGCGGGCGTTTGTTGTTTGTCTATGGCGCTGCTTTACAAAAGTAAATATTATTTACATAAATGTAAAGTACAATAACATAAATTACCCTTTAATATTTCTTTACAAATCTGGAAAAATCTTGAACAAAATGGAAATTTACAGCCAGACAGCAGGAGCTTCCGGGCGAATTGCCGAACCTTGCCCGGCGCTTCAAGGTCAGCCCCCAGGCCATGACCACGCGCCTGATCCATCTCGGGCTTATTTCGGATGTGTGAAGCCCGCAAAAGACCTGGAAGATTTCCGTTTCGCCGTCTATGCAGCGTCCCCGCCGGTGGCGTTCAACAGATTTTGCAAAGCGGGCAGCAGTTTTGGAACGTCAGTCCGGATGATGTCCCAGATTATGTCGTCGTCTATGCCTGAATAACCGTGAGCCAGGCGATTCCGTGTTGCAATGACGCGCCGCCATTGGATTTCAGGATGCGCCTCACGCACCTCAACCGGGATATGGGTTCCCGCTTCGCCAATCAGTTCCAGATTGCGCAGCGCGGCGTCATAGACGAGCGTGTCGGCAATGAACGCTTCCTGGTCCAGTCCATCCGTATAAGACAGGACTTTTTCTCCAAATTCGATCATATCCTGAATATAGAGCCGCCAACTACGCTCTCCGTGGTGAAGTTCAGACATTGACCATTTCCCGTTCTATAAATGGACGAATCTCCGTGCGTAGCGCCTTGTCGGTCACCAGGTCAACCGGATGCCCCAGCAAGTCTTCGATGTAAAACTGAACGCCAAAGTAGGCATCTGAGGTTGCTGGCCCGTCGAACCGCACCAGGATGTCCAAATCGCTATCGTCCGCGGCCTGATCCCGGGCGAAAGAGCCGAACAAGGCGAGTTCGGTCACGCCGAAGCGTTGCGCAAGAGTCGCCTTGTGTGTTCGGAGCAGTTTGAGCACGTCATCTCTTTTCATTTGTTGAATCACTCTTCTTATCAGCTATAATTCGAGTATATCGGTATGAAGATAACGCATTTCATCGGGCTGTTCATTGGGGTTGCAATCGAGAATCGCCCTCTTATCCCTGCTCCCAATCCCCCTACAACTCCGCAATCTCCTGCTCCAGCAGTTGCTTCCGGTAGAGGTCCGCATACAACCCTTCGCGGCGCAGCAGTTCTTCGTGCGATCCCCTTTCGGAAATAATCCCGTCTTCCAGCACGAGAATGAGATCGGCGTCCATCACCGAGGAAATGCGGTGACTGACGATGACGACCGTGCAGGAGCCGTAGTACCGGCGCAGATGCCCCAGCAGTTCGTTTTCGGTACTTGTATCCACCGCCGAAAGCGCATCGTCCAGAATCAGAATAGCGGGCCGGCGAATGAGCGCCCGCGCAATGGAAGCCCGTTGTTTCTGCCCGCCGGAAAGCGTGATGCCCCGTTCTCCCACAAGCGTTTCGAATCCGTCCGGAAAATCACGCACATTCTCCAGCAGCGCCGCTTCTCTGGCAGCCTGTTCGATACGCTCTCCGTTCGCATCCGGCGCCCCGAAGGCAATGTTGTTTCCTACCGTGTCGCTGAAAAGGAATACGTCCTGGGGGACATAGCCGATCGACGAACGAACGACATCCAGCGGAATGTGCCGGATAGGCCGGTCGTCGATGCGCACCGTACCCCGCGTGGCTTCCAGGAGCCGGGGAATCATCTCGACGAGCGTCGTTTTTCCGGAGCCCGTGCGCCCCACCACGGCCAGCGTAGTACCGGCGGGCACATCGAACGACACGTCCCGCAGCACCCAGGGCCCCTTTTCTCCGTAACGGAACGAGACATTGTCGAACCGGATCGTCCCGCGAATGTCCCGAACGGACGCGACCATTTCTTCCGTGTCCGCGATGTCCGGCTCCGTGTCGAAAATGCGTTTCAGGCGAATCATTGAAGCGGATGCGCGCTGGATCATCGTAACCACAAAGCCCATGGAGGCCACCGGCCAGGTCATATACGCCACATAGATCATGTATTCGGCAATGTTGCCGATGGTAATGGAGCCCTCGGCGACAAGCCGCCCGCCGAGCCAGACCACAATGATGCCCGCCATACCTACCAGCAGAAGAAATACGGGCCGGAACCCTGCATCGACTACGGCCAGATCGAGGTTGCGCTGGCGGTAGGCTGCGCTTTCCTCTTCGAACATCTCGGCTTCCGCATCTTCCCGCGTATAGGCTTTCAGGACGCGGATCCCCGCGAGCGCTTCCTGCACCCGGCTGGTGAGCCGGGAATACTGTGCCTGGAGCGCATCGCTGCGGCGGTGCTGCATGCTCGCCATAAAGAAGACCGCCACCGCCAGGAAGGGCATGGGAATGAGCGCATACAGGGTGAGCGTCGGCGAGATAATGAACATGACCGTCATGGCCGTGACAATGACGACCCCGGCGCGCACGATATACATGATGGCCGGACCGATGTAGCGCCGCACGCTCTCGATGTCGCTCGTGGCGCGGGCCATCACGTCCCCTGTCGAATACGTGTGATAGAATCCCTGCGACAGCCGCTGCAACTTGTCGTACAGCGCATTGCGCAGATCGAACTCGATATGCCGCGAGGCCACGACCACCGTCTGCCGCTGCAGAAACGAGAACGTGCCGCTCAGCAGGCTTAACGCGATGATGATCAGCCCGAAAGAAAGCAGGCCCACGAAGAAGCTCGCATACAGGTAGTCCCGGACCGGAGTCCCCTCGTACACATGGTACAGATTCACCAGGCGCGGAATGCTATCGACCGCGATGCGCACCACGATAGGCACCGCTACGGAAAACCCGGCGGATACGATGGCGCACAGCAATCCCGGAATGAAGAGATGCTTGTACTTCCAGTAGTACTTATTTAGATCGGCGAGCGGGCCCATGCGCCTTGGTACGTCCTTGCGGGCAGCGTGGTTCGCGGGGTGGCCAGAAGCCCTGTGCACTTTATTGCCTTATTCGAAGCGGGTGGGGTTTCGGTGATTTGCGATCACCGCTGGGCTTGGATATGCCCCTGCTTAGGTGGTGCTTGTGCGCTGTTTAAACTCGGTCGCTATGGAGTCGTATCGTTTGCCGTACCCCGTGCATGGGACCCGAAGAGAATGATACGCAAAGGCTGGAAGCCATTCACGATACGGTCCACCATCGTCGGTATGAATGCTTTTAAGGCAGCGATTTTCATGTTTCCTTTACCTGTTCTATCCCCATCCCCTGCGCGGCGGTTTCGGCCGCCTTGTTACCCGGCTTTCGATTTTCGATGGCCCTAAAATGATGATGCGTTACGAAAAAATTACACGAAGGCGTTTATGCCTTTGTTCGCTCCCGAAGCATTTCCCCAAATCCACCCGGAAACCCAAACTTTGACGAAATCGTACCGTATGCCACAGGAATAGCCCGTATCGTCCGGCGTTCTGAGCAGTTCTATCCCCCGCCGGCGATCCGGACCATCCCGGAACAATCCGCACCCGCCTCCATCATTCAGCCGTCATCACCCATGAGCGCCCGCACCATTCTGGTCATCTTTTTCCTTCTTCTCGCCTGTATGCTCCCCGTGTACATGGCGCCCGCGCAAGAACAGGAACAGGACCTGCTTGCCCGATTCGAAGAGCGCGTTACGGAGTTTACCCTCGACAACGGACTGCGCTTCATCGTGATCGAACGCCACGACGCCCCCGTCGCCACATTCTACACCTACGCCGACGTAGGGTCGGTGGACGAGGTCAAGGGCATTACGGGCCTGGCCCACATGTTCGAGCACATGGCCTTCAAGGGGACCTCCACCATCGGCTCGACGGATTACGCCGCAGAACAGGCGGCCCTCGACCAGGTGGACGCCGCCTACGACATGCTCAAGGCCGAGCAGCACAAGGGCCTCCACGCCGATCCCGAAAAAATCGCCGAACTGGAAGCGGCGTTCGCTGCGGCTCGCGACGAAGCGCAGACCTACAGCACCCCCGAATTCGAGGAGGCGCTCGAGCGCAACGGAGGCACGGGGCTCAACGCAACCACGGCGAACGACCGGACGGATTATTTCGTGAGTCTGCCGGTCAATCAGACCGAACTCTGGTTTTCTCTGGAGTCGGAACGGTTTCTGGACCCCGTCCTGCGGGAATTCTACATCGAACGCGATGTGGTGGCCGAGGAGCGCCGCATGCGCACCGAGAGCAATCCCTTCGGACGTCTCCTCGAAGAGTTCTGGACCACGGCGTTCAAGGCCCATCCGTACGGCGAGCCCGGCATCGGCCATATGTCGGATATTCAGTCCTATACGCGGGCCGAGGCCATAGATTTCTTCAGGAAATTCTACAATCCCGCCAATCTGATCGTGGCGATCGCCGGGGATGTGGATCCGGATGAAATCCGTACGCTGGCCGAAACCTATTTCGGGCGGCTTCCCGAAGGCGCCCGGCCCGATCCCGTGGAAACGGTCGAACCCCCGCAGATCGCCGAGCGGCGCGTCGTGATCGAGGAGCAGAGCCAGCCGATCGTCATTGCCGGGTGGCACAAGGGCAGTGTGAATCATCCCGATCAGGCCGTGTACGATATTCTGGAACGCATCCTCAGCGACGGGCGGACCAGCCGTATCTACCGGGATGTCGTCGAGGAAAAACAGATTGCCCTGCAGGCGCAGGCGCTGAACGGCTTCCCCGGCATGAACAAGTACCCGCATCTGTTCCTGATCTACGCAGTGATCAACCAGGGACATACGCCGGAAGCATTCGAAGAGGCGGCGTACGCGATCCTCGAGGACATCGGGGAGAACGGCGTCACGGCGGAGGAAATCGAACGGGCCAAAACGCAGGCCCGCGCCCAGCTGGTGCGCCAGTTGCAGTCGAACACCGGGCTGACCGTGCTCTTTTCCTATCACGAGGCGGTGACCGGCGACTGGAGCGACATCTTCACCTATCTCGACAAGATCGATCAGGTCTCCGGCGAGGATATCCAGCGCGTGATCGGAGAAACCTTTACGAAGTCCAACCGGACCGTTGCGATGATCAGCACCACGACGCCCGATATGGAGGAGGAGATGGAAGACGAAGAGGCTATGGAAGAAGACATGGACGAGGAGGCTTCGAACTGACATGAACCCGCACATGAACCACCCGACTTCGCCCTTTCCCGGAACCCCTGTTTCAAGCACCCAATCCTGTGACGCCATGACACGCTCTGTGTATCGGATACTGACCGCCTGCATCGTTGCCGCACTGTGCACGCTGCCCGCCTTCGCGCAATCCCATTATGCGGATATCGACACGCCGCCGCTTCCCGAATTCGACATTCCGGAGCCGGAGCAGGTAACGCTTCCCAACGGCATGATCGTCTTTCTTATCGAGAATCATGAATTGCCGCTCATCTCCATGTCGGCGCGCGTGGGCGCGGGCGCGGTCTACGAATCGGCCGACAAGATCGGGTTGGCCTCCATCGCCGGTCAGGTCATGCGCACCGGCGGCACGGAAAACGTGGACGCCGACGCGCTGAACCTCCGGCTGGAAAACATGGGCGCCCAGATCGAAGCGTCGATCGGGACGGTTTCCGGCCAGGTGTTCATGTCCTCCCTGACCGAGACGGTGGACGAGGTGCTGCCGTTGTTCGCCGATGTGCTCATGCATCCTGCATTCCCCGAGGACAAGATAGACCTGGCGAAAACCCAGTCGAAATCGGGGATTGCGCGGCGCAACGACCAGGCCCAGTCCATCGTGAATCGCGAATTCGACAAGCTATTGTACGGGGCCGATTCCCCGTATGCGCGGCATACCGAATACGCGACCATCGACGCCATCGAACGCCAGGATCTGATCGATTTTCACGGGCAGTATTTCCTCCCGAACAATACGATTCTCGGCGTATGGGGGGATTTCGATACGGACGAGATGGTGGCGAAGCTCGAGAACGCCTTTGCCGCATGGCAGGCGCAGGAGGATTTCGTGCGCCCGACGCAGCCTTCCCCCGATACGGGGTCCGAATACGGCGTATACTATGCGCCCAAGGCGGATGTGACGCAGAGCGCCATCCTGATGGGGCACCCCGGCGAGATTACCATGAATCATCCGGACTATTTTGCGGTCACCGTGATGAACCAGGTGCTGAGCGGGTTTACCGGGCGGCTTTTCCAGAATGTGCGCGACGACAAGGGGCTCGCCTACGCGGTCTTCGGCGGATACACCGCCAATTTCGAGCGGCCCGGGCAGTTCTATGCGGGTATCATGACCAAGTCGGAAACGACGGTGGACGGAACGGAAGCCGTACGCGAGGAAATCGAAAAGTTACGCGCTGCGCCGCCGTCCGACGAGGAACTGGAACTGGCGAAGGACAACTACCTGAACAGTTTCGTTTTCAATTTCGATACGCGTCAGGAAATCGTGAATCGCATGATGACCTATGCGTACTACGATTATCCGCTGGATTTCCTGAACCGGGTGCGGGAAGGCGTACAGGCCGTCGATGCGAGCGAGGTGCACCGCGTGGCGCAGAAGTACCTCCGTCCGGACGATATGAAGATTATCGCTGTCGGCAACGGGGACGATTTCGGACGCCCGCTTACCGATCTCGGCGAGGTGGAAACGATAGACATTACCATTCCGACGGGCTTGGAGCCGGCGCCCGAAGCCACCGAGGAAACCCTTTCGGAAGGGCAGGAGCTCTTTGAGAAAGCCGTGGAGACGCTCGGCGGGCGGGAAGCCTTTGCAGCGATCAAAACCTTGCGCCAGAACATGACGGTAGGAGTCATGCTGCCCGGCGGTCAGCAGATGGAAATGGAGGCGATGCAGTATGTGTCGTACCCGGATCGGGTACGCGCCGAAATGTCCATTCCCGGCATGGGAGCGATCGTTGTCGTCATCAATGGAGACGACATCATGGTAGATCTGCCGCAGGGCCTGCCGATGGAGCCTCCCGGTATACGCGAACAGTACAAGTCGCAGAAGGATCGCGACATGATCTCCATGCTGGCCCGCGACGATCTCACGGTGCAGCATCTGGGGCAGGAAGAACTCGATACGGGTCAGACGGTGGAGGTGCTTTCCGTTACGATGCCGGACGTGGCGAGTCCCACGCAGTTGCTGCTCGACCCCGATACGCACGAACCGGTCGGAGTGCGGTATACCGAGGGGCCCGCGCAGGTGCTCGCGATCATCACCGAGATGCAGGAGGTCGGGGGCGTCCGGCTTCCGAGCCGGCTCGAAAACTATCTGGGCGGCGATCAGGGAGGTTCTGTGGAAATCGAGACCGAGCTCAACGTCGATCTGCCGGATCACCTCTTTGAACTCAAGGCGTCCGGCGGGTCGTTTTAACGTTCCCATGCTGGTCGAAATACTTCCGGATTATGACGCCCTCAGCGAGCGGGCGGCCCGGCTTGTCTCCGAGGAAATACGCCGCCGCTCGTTACGTACAGGGCGCGCGGTCCTCGGCTGCGCGACGGGAACCACGCCGATCGGCCTCTACCGGCGCCTGATCGCGGGCGACGGGGAAGAAGGCCCGGATTTTTCAAGGGTCGCCACGTTCAATCTCGACGAGTACGTGGGCCTGCCTCCCGAGCACCCGCAGAGCTACTGGCATTTCATGCGGGAGCATCTTTTCGATCACGTAGACATTCCCGCCGACCGGATCCGTATGCCGGACGGAATGGCCGCCGATCTGGACGCCGCCTGCGCTGCGTACGAACAGAGCATCGTCGAGGCCGGGGGCATCGACCTGCAGATTCTCGGCATCGGGTCCAATGGACATCTCGCGTTCAATGAACCGGGTTCCTCGCTCGGCTCCCGCACGCGGGTCCAGATACTGACCGCGAAAACGCTGGTCGACAACGCGCGCTTTTTCGGCGAGGGGGAAGCACCGCCCCGCGAGGCGGTCACGATGGGACTCGGCACCATCATGGAGGCGCGCAAACTCCTGATGCTGGCGAGCGGAACCGGGAAGGCCGCCGCCGTCCGCGACGCCCTGGAGGGCCCGGTTACCGCCATGTGCCCGGCTTCCGTCCTGCAGATGCATCCCCATGCCCACATTCTGCTGGACGAAGAGGCCGCCTCTGCGCTTGCGTACAGGCACCGCGACGGGATCGCCGAGGTGAAAGAGTAAAGAGCGGGTTTACGGGATGAGTCGCAGGGCGGCGAACAATAGGCCGGAGGCTGCGAAAACCGTTCCGACCATCCAGCGCACAAGGCGGGTTTCGAGGGTGCTCATTTCCGTGCGGACGGTGCTTATTTCCGCGCGCACAAAATCTTTTGTGGCGACGTCTTCTTGCCGGGATCCGATAGCGTTCGCGATCGCTTCGGCGTGGGGCCTTGCGATGCCCGCTTCGGAAAGATCGCTGGCGATGGAAAGGGTGTTGACCATGGCGTTTTCGGATGGCCTGAGATTAATAATATACCGTTTTCGGCGTTCTGTTTCACGTGTGCCCGTAGTATCCAGGCGCCGGCACAGGATGGAGCTTTGCCTCGTGGCACGGGCGCTGCACGAACCGGTACCCGACGCCGTATACCGTCTTGATCCACATCGGGTCTTCGGGGTCGGGTTCGATTTTCTTGCGGAGCGCCGAGACATGCCGGTCGATGGTGCGCGTCGATATTTCAAGCGGAATCCCCCATACGTTGCGCAGGATCTGTCTTCGGCTGACGGTTCGCCCCCGGTGTTCGACAAAATATCGGAGTATATCGAACTCTTTTGCAGTAAGCCGAACCGCAGCGCCGTTGCGATGGGCCGTGTGGCTGCTGAAATTCACGTGCAGGTTTCCGAAATCGTAGGCGTCCAAAGGGTGTTCGGCCGGCCGGCTGCTTCGTCGAAGCATCGCCTTTACGCGGGCCGCGAGTTCTTCTATATGGAACGGTTTCGTCACGTAATCGTCTGCGCCGATATGGAACGCTCGCAACTTGTCGTTGGCGCTTGCCTGAAATGTCAGCATGATGATCGGCGTCGTGACCCCGGCGAGGCGGGCTTCGCGCAATACGTCGAAGCCATTTCTTCGCGGCATTACGGTTTCGAGGAGGACAATGTCGTATGCGGACGTCCGGGTGAGGAGACGGAGCCCCTCCTCTCCGTCCCAGGCTCCCGTTACGGCATATCCCTGCCGTTCAAAGATGCTGTGCAAGTTCGTGGACATTTTTACGTCGCCGTCGACGATCAACATGCGCGCAGAGGCGTTCTTCATAGGGTCTAACCTCCTGTTTCGATGATTTTTTGCGTGATTCCATGAATGAGTACAACGGGGTCATTCTCCTTGCATTGATCGGCTTTGCGGCGCTGGCCGCGTTGTTGCTGGCGCCGGTATACCGGTTTCTGAAGCGCGAGGAGAAGGTTGCCGAAGCCTGGACGGAAGACCCCTATCGCCCGGCCGACGAATCGCCGGAGGACGAGTCGACGAGTGAGGAAGGCGCTCCTGTGTAAACGTGAGGTCGAAGGAGTTCAAGGGTTTTTGGTCCGATGCCCTTCACCTGTTGCAGATCGTCTGCCGAGCGAAACGCCCCATAGGCATTGCGAAACGCAAGAATGCGTTCGGCAGTTTTCGGTCCGATTCGGGGGAGTGTTTCGAGTTCCGATGCGCCCGCCCGGTTTATGTCGATGCGTAGTCTGCCCGAAGCGGATGCCTGCCCTGGCGGCTCGCGAACCGGGGGTGTTGCCGCGGCGGATGTCATGTCGTCGGAGATTCGATGCTTGCCGGAATCCGCTTCGCTGGCGGAGGCAAGAAGCGCCGGCGTAGTTGCATCCGGCGCTGCGTCGTTCTCCTTCCCCGATCGCTCGAAGAAGATCCGGTCCAGTTCGTGGTACGCGTCCGGCGGCACCAATATGGCTTGTTGCTGGACTTGACGCACAATAATGCCGATTATGAATAACCCCGACAGGCATGAGAGCGCCATGGCCTCGTGTTTCGTCAGGCTTAGTCGTTGTTGCAAGCGGTGAAGCAGTCGCATGGTTTTTCCTGACACAGACACAAAAAAGCCGCGGATATAACTTCCATCCCGAAAAATGATCGTTCGCACGGAAGCCATCGTGCTCAGAAGTATCCAGTACGGCGAGACCAGCCGGATTGTGACCCTCTTTACAAGGGAGAAGGGAAAGGTTGCTGTCATGGCCCGGGGAGCGCTACGGCCGAAAAGCCGGTTCGGATCGACCCTGCAACCCATGTCGTATGTGCAGGCCGTCCTGTACTGGAAGGATACCCGGCAGGTACAGACGCTTTCCGAAAGCAGCCACATTCGAACGTTCGGGGACCTGCACAAGCATCTTGCGGCGCTCGCATACGGCCAGCGCGTGGTCGAACTCGTTCAAGCGCTGATGCAGGACGAGGACGAGAACCCGCTCGCGTTCCAGCTTACCCTCGATGTGCTGGACCGGCTAAATCGTCATGCGGATCGAGCCGAGCACATATTCTATTTCTTCCAGTTGCGGCTGGCGAACATTCTTGGTTTTGCGCCGCACATCGACCGGGAAGAGGTCGAGCGCATCCCTGAATCCGGCGGTGTGCTCCTGCTGGAAACCGGGTCGGTTGAGCCGTCCGGGTCTCTCCTGAACCGTGAAACCATGCGCTTTGCCCCACGCCGGACCTTGCGTGCGTTCGCTATTGTCGCCTGCGCCGATCCCGATACGATCATGCAGATGCGACTGGACGAGCGCACGTCTGCGGAACTGGGTCGGCTGATCGAGGATTTTCTGCGGTATCACGTTGAGGACACCCTGCCCACACGCGGGAGCCGCGTGGTGAAGCAACTCCTTAACGGCCTCGGCATTCGGAAGATTTTTTGACGTTTCTCTTGACGTTGCAAGGAAACAATCATATACTGTACATTATATGTGCAAGGCGCCGGGTATGGTATCGGGTATTGCTCCTGATTGCTCCGCCCGCGGCGCCTGTACAGTCCTCGTGGTGTCATAAAAACAGGCGCGTTCAACCGTCATGAGTCGTAAAAAACTGACATCGAAGCAATACGAATTTCTCCGGTATATCTCGGAATACGTGCGTGCCCACCGGGTATGGCCCACCTACCGTCAGATCGCCGCTCATTTCGGGTTCCGGTCGCCCAACAGCGTCACCCAGAACCTGGATGCCCTCTGGAAGAAGGAATTTCTCACGCGCGGTAACCGGGGATACCGCCTCGTCAACGAGGACGATTTCCTGACGAGTGCAGTGGGTATTCCTGTGCGCGGCATTATATCGGCAGGACAGCTGCAGGAAGCCGTCGATGCCGATTTGGGAACCATTACGCTGGAGACGCTCTTCCCTAATCTCGACCGCATTTTTGCGATCCGCGTATCGGGGCAATCGATGATCGGCGCCGACATCCGTGACGGCGATTATGTGCTGCTGATAGACGACGATATTCCCAACGGGGGCATCGGCGCCATTCTCTACAATGGCGAGACGTCTTTGAAGCGGGTGTACTACGATGGGGACGGGTTGCGCCTCGAACCGGCCAACGAGGAGTACGAGGATATCCGCATCAAGCCGGATATTTTCGAGGAAGTCCGGGTGCTGGGACGATACGTAGGGCATGTGAACCATACCGGCATCTACCATACCCATACGTACGGCCCGCCTCGCAATTATCCGGCATGACGGAACGCATCGGGATCGACACGGGCGGCACGTTCACGGATTTCGTGTATCTGAAGGGCGGGACGCCCGTCATTCGCAAAACGGCCACTACGCCGGACGACCAAAGCCGCGCCGTGGAGGAAGGTGTCCGGCTGCTCGGGGCCGGCGAAACTGCGGCGATTGCGCATGGCACGACCACTGCTACGAATGCGCTCCTCGAACGTCGCGGTGCGCGCTGCGCCCTTGTGACTACCGAGGGATTCCGCGATGTTCTGGCGATCGGACGCCAGAATCGTCCCGCCCTGTATGCGCTTTCCCGGCGCCGCCCGCCTCCGCTCGTGCCGGGGGACCTGCGCTTCGGAGTCACGGAGCGGGTAGCCGCCGACGGCTCGATCCTGATCCCTCTTGACGAGCGTGAAGTGGCCGAGCTGGGCGAAACGCTGCAACGCCTTGATGTGGCCGGCGTAGCCATCGTGTTTCTCTTCTCGTTTATGCATCCGGAACATGAACGGAAAGCGGCGGGCATTCTGAAAGAATACCTTCCCGATGCGCGGTTCTCCCTGAGTGCGGATATTCTGCCGGAATACCGGGAGTACGAACGTACGGCTGCAACCGTCGTGAATGTCTATGTGCAACCCATCGTGGCACGGTACCTGGACCGGCTCGAACGAGCCGTGGCGCCGAGGCGAGTACGCATCATGCAATCGAACGGCGGCGTTATCGGGACGAAACAGGCGGCGCGCCGTCCCGCGCGCCTTGTGCTCAGTGGGCCGGCCGGCGGGGTCGTGGGCGCCTTCCGGCTTGCCGGAACCGCCCTCGACGAGAAGGCTCCGAAGATTCTCACGCTCGACATGGGGGGCACCAGTACGGACGTGGCGTTGTGTCCCGGCGAAATACCACGCACTGCCGAAAGCGACATTGCGGGATTGCCGCTGCACCTTCCTTCCGTCGATATCCATACGGTGGGAGCCGGTGGGGGGAGTATTGCCCATGCCGATACGGCCGGGGCGCTCCGTGTCGGCCCCGCCAGCGCCGGGGCCGTACCGGGTCCGGCGTGCTACGGGCAGGGCGGAGATGCGCCTACCGTCACGGACGCGAATGTGACGCTGGGCCGCATCCTGCCCGACCGGTTTCTGGGGGGCGACTTTGCCCTCGACGCCGACGCTGCGCGGGCCGCCGTAGAAAAACTGGGCCGTCCGTTGGGCCTTTCTCTCCGGGAAACGGCTCTTGGCGTCGTCCGGATCGCCAATGCGTCGATGGAGCGCGCCTTGCGCCGCGTATCTGTCGAGCGCGGGTACGATCCGAAGGATTATGTGCTGGTCCCTTTCGGGGGCGCCGGACCGCTGCATGCCTGCGACCTGGCGGACGCGCTCTCGATCCGCCGCATTCTGCTTCCTCCGCAGCCTGGTGTACTGAGTGCGTTGGGTCTGTTGATGGCGGACATTGTGTACGATACGTCCGTTTCCGCCCCCGACGACGAAACCTGCCTCGAAGCCCTCTATGCGCAGGAAACCGAACGAGTCCTGAACGTCTTTGCCGGGGAGGACTGCGAGCGTCCCGTCATCGAAACCCTTGCGGATATGCGTTACCGGGGGCAGAGTTACGAATTGACCGTGCCGATGAACCCCGCGAGCCCCGAACGTGCCCGGGAGCGTTTCCACGAGCGGCACGCCCGCCGATACGGGTACGCCATGCAGGACGCCATCGTGGAGATCGTGACGCTACGCGTGCGGGGAACGGCGGCCGGGGCCGAAGTTCGTCTGCCGCAGGATACGGACCGGGCCGGCGTGTCGGAGACATCCGAAGCGGCGCAGATCGGAGAGACGCCTGTCGTACTGGATAGCGGCCGGGAGGTCATGGCGGCGCTTTACGACCGCGACCGGTTGCGCTTGGGTCATGCGTTTGACGGTCCCGCTGTGGTGGCCCAGTACGATGCGACCGTTTTCGTTCCCTCCTCGTGGCATGTCGAGGTGGGCGCCTGGCGTACCCTGCATTTCTCCGGAATGTGATGGATCCGATTCTCCTCGAACTCTACCGGCATCGTTTCTCAGGGGTCGCTGAGGAAATGGGCGTTACCCTTCAGCGTACGGCCTATTCGCCCAATATCAAGGAGCGGCTGGACTTTTCGTGCGCCGTGTTCGACCGCAGCGGCGGGATGGCGGCGCAGGCGGCGCACATTCCTGTGCATCTCGGCGCCATGCCGCGCAGCCTCGAAGCCGCGCTGGACGCCATCGATGTCTGGCGCCCCGGCGATACGGTCATTCTGAACGATCCCTATGCAGGCGGGACGCACTTGCCGGATATCACCATGATCTCCCCGGTATTCGTAGCCGACCGCCTCGTTTTCCTTGCCGCCAGCCGGGCCCACCACGCCGACGTGGGGGGCATGAGCCCCGGATCGCTTCCGCTCTCTCGCGAATTGTACCAGGAAGGCGTCATTATCCCGCCCGTGAAATGGCGCAACGAGGGCAAGCTCGCAGCCGACCTGGAGAAGCTCGTATTGCGTAATGTCCGCACGCCGGAAGAGCGGCGCGGCGATCTGGCCGCGCAACAGGCGGCCCACTCGGTAGCCGAGACCCGGCTTGCGGCATTGATCGACCGCCATGGCGCTGCCGAGGTCGAAGCGTATGCGGAGTATTTGCCGATCTGGAGCGAACGCCTGCTTCGCGAACATATCCGGCAATGGCCGGACGGGGTCTTCCGGTTCGAGGATACCCTGGAAATCGCTCCCGGGGAAGCGCCGAACGGGGAAACGGCGACCGTCCGGGTGGCGGCCCATATCCGGGGGGACGGCGTCACGTTCGATTTTGAGGGTACCTCTCCCGCCGTGGCCGGTTCGCTGAACGCGGTGCTTCCTATCGCGGAGTCCGCCTGTTACTATGCGGTGCGTTGTCTGGCTGATTCCGACATCCCCATGAATGCGGGGTGTTTTGCCCCTGTGCAGGTTACTGCCCCGCCGGGGTGCCTCGTGAACGCCAGCCCGCCCCATGCAGTATCCGCCGGCAACGTGGAAACCTCGCAACGCATCGTGGACGCGGTCTTCGGCGCCCTGGCGCAGGCCATGCCGACCCGTGTGTCCGCAGCCGGGCAAGGCACGATGAACAACCTGACCATCGGGGGTTCCCGCGCGGACGGATCGCCCTATGCGTACTACGAAACCATTGGAGGAGGCATGGGCGCTTCTGCCGGAGCGGACGGCCTCAGCGGCGTACACGTGCATATGAGCAACACGCTGAACACGCCTGTCGAAGCGCTGGAGATGACGTTCCCGTTTCGTATAGAGACCTATGCGCTGCGCCGGGGGAGTGGCGGAGTGGGCGAGCGAAGGGGCGGAGACGGCCTGATTCGCGCCTACCGGTTGCTTCGGCCCGCCACCGTTACGGTGATCAGCGAACGGCGGGAGACGCCTCCATGGGGGCTACAGGGCGGCGCGCCCGGCGCCTGTGGACGCAATACGCTCATACGGCCCGGCGGCGAGGAGGAGCCGCTACCCGGGAAGTTCAGCCGGCGGCTCGAAGCCGGTGATGTGCTGCGGATCGAAACACCGGGCGGCGGCGGCTGGGGGTAGGGGGTGAAGGATGGTCCATGGAACGTTGCGTATGTGTTCCGATGTTGCTACTATGACAGGGTGCACAGAGCGAAATCGTCATTTAAGGATGCTCTGATCAAGTCCACTTCGATCAGCGCTTCACTTTCACGCGTAAAGGACAACATGCTTGCATCGTTGAAATCAGCGAAAAACACGGCGAATTCGGGTCGTCTCGGCCGTGAAGCGCCCTTCGGGAGGCAGACAGAGACGCGCTGGCGGTGTCATTCCTCATTATGTGGGGCCTACCACATTGCTTCGTCATTCCTTGCCAGCGCACCCCTTTCAGCCTCTGAATCTTTGCGGACTTAATCAGAGCA
>LXNJ01000362.1_pt1 | contig 32420 bp, 31 predicted proteins | sample 809081 | NCBI WGS metagenome assembly LXNJ01 (sample SAMN04870510, study PRJNA318959) | sponge metagenome | biome: sponge; feature: marine sponge reef; material: water | host: Petrosia ficiformis | place: Greece: Milos, Mediterranean Sea | collected 2013-05-29 | depth 5-7 m | reverse complement strand
ATGGTCACCGAGGTGCGCCACCAGGTCAAGAACGGCGTGGACCTGATCAAGATCGGCGACAGCGTGCTCGGCGACTTCGAGGCGTTCTCGCGCGACGAGGTCAAGGCGATGTCCGATGCCGCCCACCGGCTCAACAAGCGCATCACCATGCACGCTCGGGGCTCCAACAACGTCGACTCCGCGGTGGTGGCCGAGCTGGACTGGATCATGCACGGCAACACCCTGCGCGACGACACCATCGAGCGGCTGGCCGACTCACAGATCCCGCTGGCGCCGGCACTGCTGCTGCTGGGCAACCTGGGCGAGTTCGGACAGGCTGCCGGGGTGCCCGCAGAGACCCGCAGCGCCTACACCCGCCTCCTCGACGACACCGCGGGGTGCCTCAACAAGGCGCGCGAGGCGGGAGTGCCCATCATCACCGGCACCGACACCGGGTTCGCGGCCACCCCCTACGGCGACTGGCACGCACGCGAGCTCGAACTGCTGATGCGCTACGCGGGGATGACCGCGCTGGAAGCCATCAAGGCGGCCACCCACGACTGCGCGATCGTGTTGGGAGAGGAGAACGACGTCGGATCGCTGGTCGCGGGCAAGGGCGCCGACATCATCGTCGTCGACGGCGATCCGCTCACCGACATCCGGGTGCTGTGCGACAAGAAGCGCATAGAGACGGTGATCCTGCGGGGCGAGGTGCAGGTCTTCGACGACGAGGTGCTGGCCCAGCGTCGGCCCTATGACCGGGCCCAGCACATCTGCCCGTCGGACATCACCTACGACCTGGTCTTCAACGGGGGCGGCGCCGCCCAGCCGGAGGTGCGCGACTTCGACTCCGACGGCGAGCGCGAGCTGCTGGCCCAGCTCGACGACCTCGCCGGAGCGGCTGCCCAAGAATCGAACTGACGAACCCTTGATCGCCAGCATCCTCCGGAGGTGGCACGCGCCATGATCCAGTACCCGCTCGGCGCGGCCGGCACCCTGACCCGTGTGCTCGAGGCAGGCCGGGGCGACAAGACGATGCTGCTCGTGCACGGGGTCGGCGCCCGGGCCGACCGGTGGCGCCTCAACCTCGAGGGCTTGGCCGACGCCGGGTACCACGTGTTCGCGGTCGACCTGCCCGGCCACGGCCTGGCCGAGAAGGGTTACCGCTTCGACCACTCCGTACCGAACTACGCCGCCTTCACCAGAGCCGTCCTCGACGAGGTCGGGGCGGGCCAGGCCGTTCTCGTCGGCACGTCGCTCGGCGGCCACATCCTGGCCACCGTGGCCTGCGAGACACCCGAGCGGGTGGCGGCGCTGGTGATGGTGGGCACCCTGGGCATGGCCCCGATCGGCCAGGAGGCCCGGGAGCGCACCGCGGGCCTCATCGGCGACGCCTCGCCCGAGATGGTCGACCGCAAGCTCCGCACGGTGCTCCATGACGACAGCCTCGTCACTGCTGAAATGCACCGCGAGGAGGTCCGCATCAACAACTCACCGGGAGCGGCCGAGGCCTTCGAAGGCATCTCCGACTACTTCGCCAACCGCATCGACGACGACGTGGTGGGCGAGCGCCTTGCCGCTCTCGGCGACAGGTTCCCAGTCCTGCTGGTGTGGGGACGCGAGGACCTGGGTTTCCCTCTGTCGATGGGCGAGGCCGCCCATGAGATGCTCGCCGGCTCGCGCCTGGCCATCATGGACAACGCCGCCCACGGGCCCTATTTCGAGCGTCCCGCCACTTTCAACGCGATCGTCACGCAGTTCCTCTCCGGCCGCCTCGGCGACGAGCCGCTCGAAGGCGTGGAGCTGCGCGGCTAGCACCGTCGGGCCCGATTCGGAGCGCTTTCGCGGCCCCCACTAGGGTGCCGCCCCATGTCATCCGAAACCGAAGACCTCCTGCGACGCATCGACGAGACGGTCGAGGCCGAGCACATCAAGTTCCATCCGCTGGTGAGCGCCATCTGCGAGGGCAACGCCTCCCGCAAGGCGCTGCGGGGCTTCGCCCGGCAGTTCTTCTTCGTGGGGCCCAAGCCCAACCCGCGGCCCCACTGCGCGGTGTACGCCTACGCCCCCGAGGGCGACCCCGACATCGAGCACCTCTGGTTCGGCGACGTGCTGATGGAGGAGGCCACCGGCAGCCACTCAGGCACCGGCCACCATCTGCAGATCTACTTCAACTGGTGCGCCACCCTCGGTCTGTCGGCCGAGGAGATGATGGCCACCGACGCCATGCCCGAAACAGCCGCGTTCGAGCAGTGGCGCTACTTCAACGCCTTCAAGGGCGACTGGATCGCGGCGATTGCCGGGATCGCCTTCATCGAGGGTGCCTCGGCCAAGCGCAACGACATGCTCATCGAGTCGTTCGTGAAGGACTACGGCTACACCAAGGGCTCCGAGGGGCTGACGTACTGGGAGATCCACGCCTCGGAGATCGAGGAGGACCACGGCGACATCGGCCCTGCCATCGTGCGCCGATACGCCAACGACGACTACACCCGGACCCGGGTCTGGAACGCGGTCCGGCGCAGCATCGACCTGCAGTGGCTGGCCTTCGACGGCATGTACCGGGCCTTCTTCGAGGACGACCCCCGCTACAAGCGCTGGCAGGAGTAGCCCGGCCCCGGCTCAGATCGGGGTGGAGAGCATCCGGGCCACCGCGAAGGTGTCGTTGACCACGATCTTCTCCGCGAACAGGGCGCGGCCGTCGTCGAAGACGACCCGGTCCCGGTAGGTCCCCACCGCGAAGAGGTCGGTCTCGCCTTCCAGAGTGGACTGGTAAAGCGAGAAGTTGGCCTGCGCCGTCCACACGCCGTCGCTCTCCCGCTGCGCTCGGACCATGCCGAGCACATGCTTGTCGGTGTGGAGGTTGTACAGGTTGGCCTCCCGCAGCGACACCACCCGGTCACGCACCATGCCCTTGTTGTGACACGACAGGAGCTCGAGGGGGTAGCCGGCATCGACGTTCTCGCGCGACAGGATCTTGTAGGTGCAGTCGTCGGTGAACAGCTCGACCCAGTCCTCCAGCCGGTCCTCGTCGATCAGGTGGACGTAGTCGATCATCAACGCCACCACGGCGTCGCGCTCGCTGGAAGCACCCATCAGGCCGCCTGCTCTGCCTCGATGCCCATCAGTTCGTAGTAGTACGACCAGAACCCGCGGATCGGGATCTCGGTCACCAGGTAGTCGTGGTCGGCGATCTCGCCCTTGCCGCCGATCTCGACGATGCCGTGCTCGTCCTGCTCGCGCTTGACGGCTCGGTGGACCATCTCGACCGCCTCACCGTCCTCCATGGAGATCAGCCCGCCGGGACCGACCAGATTGGCCTGGTTGAGGCGATGCTGGGTCATCTTCTCATCGTCGTCGGTATAGCCGAAGTAGGTCCAGTACAGCTCCAGCTCGCCCGGCCCGCGGGTCTGGATCTGGCGGGTGCAGAGGCTGTTGGTGATCTGCTGCATCACCATGTTGGGGAAGATCGACAGGATGGTCAGCGACACGTCGTCGGGATACTCCTTGTCGTACTGCAGCATGGACGGGTCCTCGAGCCGGAAGCCCTTGTCGAAGACCTTCTGGGTTCCTGCGAACGCCTCGGCGTCGGCGTCGTCGTCGCTGGTGCCCATCATGGAGTAGCTGATGTTGTGGCGGTGACGGTCGTCCATCTTCACCCCGCCCCGCTGGGTGGGCCGGTACAGGCCGAAGGTGGCGTGGAACATGTGCAGCAGCGCCCCGTGGTTCGGGTCTCGCACGTTGTCGTTGTAGAGCTTCCAGTTGCCGAGAATGCGCTGGCGCTGGTAGCCGAGCAGGCTGATGGGCCGGTTGAAGACCCGGTCGAGCTCGGCCCGAACATTGGCGCCGAGGTAGTCGGGCAGCGGTTCGGTCTCGTCGGAGAACGTCCCGAACAGCACGCCCCGGTAGCTCTCCACCCGCATCGACGTGAGCTTCACCGACTTCATGTCGAAGTCCGGCGGCAGCCCGCCCCGTCCCATGTGTCCCTTGGCGAACGGCACCGCCCGCAGCTGGCCCGTGAGGTCGTATGCCCACTGGTGGTAGAGGCATTGGTGCATGGTGGCGTTGCCCCGGCACTCGCGCTTGAGCATCGAGCCCCGGTGCATGCAGCGGTTCACGAACGCGGAGACCTTGCCGTCCCGCTGGCGGTTGACGAGCACCGGGGTGTCGCCCACATAGGTGGTTATGAAGTCGCCGGTGTCGGGGATCTCGGCCTCGAGGGCCAGATACGACCAGACCGGGCCCCGGAAGATTCGCTCCTGCTCCTCGACATAGATGTCCTCGTCGAGGTAGGCGGCGAACGGGATCCGGCTGAAGTCGTCGGTGGGCCACTCCAGGCTCATCGCGGTCGGCATGGGGAGCGCTCCTTTCTTGCTGCGGCTGGGCCGCTCAGGCGTATTCGGCGCCGGCCACCGCCGCCAGGCGGCGCCGGTACTCGAGGGCGGGCTCGTCGGCCACTCTGAGATGCAGTTCCGCGGTGATGTCCAGCGGCAGCATCTCGGGCCTCTGGTTCTCGACGATGTGGCGGTCCTGCTCGATGACCTTCTGGTGGAAGGCGACCACCTCCTCGTCGGTCTGGTCCCGGCGGCCCTTGATGCCGACGTACTCCCAGAAGCGGACCTGCTTGAGCGAGATCGGCTGGTTGGCGATGAAGACCACCGTGCTCTGGGACTCGGCGGTTATCAGCAGGCGCCAGCTGAACGGGATCTCCACCCAGGTCTTCTGGGTGACCAGTTCGTCAGCGTCGCCGAACATGGCCTCGTCCACATCGTGGCGCCTGGCCGAGAAGGCGTAGCCCCGGTCGGTCTCCTCCATGTCGAAGGGGGCGATGACGGTGGCCGCAGGGTCGGCCAGCAGGCCCGGATGCACGATCGGCAGGTGAGACGTGTCGATGGCGTTCTCCACGAAGCGGGCCGCGCTGGCGTTCCAGGTCCACTCGCCCGGCCTGATCATGTGGAACCCGTCGTCGTAGTACTCGGGGAACTCCGGCACCGGGGCGACCGGCTCCTCCAGCGCCACGTAGACAAGCCCGTAGTGCTCAGCTGTCCGGTAGGCGGGCACCCTCGCCTGCGACGGGATCCGCTGGCGGTCGGGCGGCTGGGACGGGATGTGCACGCACCTGCCGCTGGTGTCGTAGGTCCAGCCGTGGTAGGGGCACACGAGGCAGCCCTCGGCGTTCACCGATCCCAGCGACAGCGGCGTGCCCCGGTGTATGCACAGGTCCTGCAGGGCGTGGATCTCGGCGCCCGAGCGGAACACCACCAGGTCCTCGTCGAGGAGCGTGGTCTTGATGGGGCCGCCGTCGAGTTCCTCGACGGCCGCCACCGGGTGCCAGTAATGGCGTAGTGCGTTGCTCATGGCCTCCCCCAAGATCGCTCCGCTTGCGACGCTGCAACTATATGTCAGACGCTTCAGCCGATGGCCATGCCGCCGACCGATCCCTGCTCAACCGGCGGCCTCCAGCCCGGCGATCTCGGCCACGGCCGCAATCATCGGGCGAGGATCCGAGGCCAGAGGCCCGAGATTCACGGTGTCGATCCCGGCCGACTCGAGCCAGGCCAGTTTCTGCTCGGCGTACTTGCGGCCGCCGGCGAAGGCCACCCGCTGCACGACCGCGTCCGGCACGACCGCGGCCGCCCGGCGGGCCTCCTGGAATTCGCGGCCGCTGTAGTTGGCGTCGATCAGGTCGATCAGATCCTCCGACATGCCCGCAGCCCGCGCCGCCGGCGGTGACGCCTTCGCCAGCCACGCCACGATGGCCCTGGCCGCCTCGACGGCGGCCGTCTCGTCGTCGTCAACCGACCCGTAGAGGCAGCACGCGGTCTCGAAGCGGCCCACCGTGCTGTCGCGCCGTCCCCGCTCAAGCTGTTCGAAAGCCTGTCCGAGCGGCTCCGGCGAGAGCCCCACCACCATGAGGACGCCGTCGGCGTGCCGGCCTGCGGTCTCGATCGTGCGGGGGCCCGAGGCAGACACGAAGATCGGTATGGAGCCCGCAGCCGACCGCAGGTGCGATCCCACCAGCCGCTGCCGCCCGATCCAAGCGTTCACGGTCTCGCCCCGCCAGAGCCGCCGCATGGCGTCCATGTGCTCCACCAGCGTCGACAGCTTGGCCCTCGAGTAGCCCAGCTCGATCAGGGGCCGCTCCCCCACCCCGGTTCCACAGACCACCCGTCCGGGGCCGAGTTGATCCAGCGAACGGAAGACATTGGCGGTGATGCCGGTGTGGCGGGTCAGGGGGTTCGTGACCGAGGTGCCCACCCTCAGCCGGGTCGTGGCCTGCAGGGCCAGCGTGGCGTACACGTAGGCGTCGCCGCAGTGCAGCGACGAGTCCCCAACCCAGAGATCGTCATAGCCGAGCCGCTCGATCCAGCGGACCAGCTCCACGAACTCCGCCGGTTCGGCGACCGCTTGAAGCGTCACCCCGTATCTCACCGGTGGATCCTTGCCGTGCCGGTGGCGGCAACGCTGCTGACGGGCCTGCGGCCGCGGCTACTCGGGGGTGGGCGAGAAGCCGTAGACCAGCATGCCCGGCACATCGCCCACGCATTCGAGCTGGTACTGCCAGCCGGCCGGAAGGTAGACCGCGTCGTTGGGCCCGAATTCCAGGACGCCTTCGTCCCACTCAAGGCGGAAGTGGCCGTGGAGGATGAAATAGACCTCCTCCAGGTAGCCGTAGTGGTGGTCGTTCGGCTCGAGTTCGTCGTCGGCCTGTGTCGACCAGCGGTTGGTCTTCTCGCCGGGCTGCACCCACGCCACGCCCAGCAACATGTTGGACCCGCAACGGGCGTTGGTGATCATCCTGGCGATACGGACCTTGGTGGGGGCGTCCTCGGGTGCTTTCACCTCCACGGACGACAGGGGCACGACTTGGGGCTTGTTCCTGGCCACGCCGGGAGTGTATGACCCTGTCGGCGCGGGCGCAGGGTCCGCTCCGACCGCCGGGAGGCCGCCAGTGACAGGACCGATGATCTCCGGAGCGGCCGCCGGGGTGGCCTACGACGAGGCCGGGCGGGGCCCCGCGGTGGTCTTCAGCCACGGCTCCATGATGGACCGGACGATGTTCGAGCCCCAGATGCAGGCTCTATGCGACCGCTACCGGGTCGTGACCTTCGACCACCGCGCCCGGGGCCCGCGATCAGAGGGCCCGTACAGCCTCTATGACCTCGCTGAGGACTGTGTCCGGCTGCTCGACAGCCTGCAGATCGAGCGCTGCGTGATCGCCGGGATGTCGATGGGCGGCTGGATGGCGCTGCGTGTGGTGCTGGGCCACCCGGATCGTATCGACGGCCTTGCCCTGATCGCGAGCAGTGGTCTTAGCTACTCCGAGGCTGACCAGTCCAACTGGGAGCAGCACTACCGCCCATTGCGAGACGCACCGCGCGTCGGCCGCGACTTCGCGCAGGAGGAGGCTCGGATCTGCTTCTCGGCCTCGACCCGCCGCAACCGCCCCGACATGGTCCGGCACTGGGTGGAGCGCTGGGCGAGCCATCGCGGCGACGCCGTGTACCACGAGGTGTGCTCCTGGCTCATGCGGGACGACATCAGCGAACGTCTGGCAACGATCGACGTCCCGACGGTGGCCATCCACGGCCTCGAGGACGAGGCCATCGGGATCGAAGACGCCCGCACCACCGTCGCGGCCATCGGTTCGGCCTCGCTGGTGCCGGTTCCCGGCGCAGGCCACACCGTGAACCTCGAGAATCCCGCCGAGGTCAATGCGGCCCTGCGCGCCTTCCTGGCCGAGGTCTACGGCGAACCGGCCCGAGGCTGAACCTCGGCTCAAGGCTGCGGCGCGTTCCCGCTCATGTTCGCTGCGCTCACGGGCCGCTCGGGCCACGGCCTCGTGCCGTATGGGCCGCGTTGTCCCGCCTACTCGCTCGGCCTCTGGCGGTCGGCGGGCTGGCCCACGTCAGCCACCGGTCGGGATCGAGGGTGACGATGGCCCGGTCCTCGGCCCACACGATGGCCTCATCGGTGGGGCGGTAGCGCCCGAGGACGGCCTCCGTCATGGCCCGCACGAAGGCCTCGTCGTCCTCCATCGTCGTGATGGTCGCCCGTCCGAAGGCCACCGCCGCGATCGTCCCTCGGCCCGAGGCGTCGCGCTCGAGATCCTCGCCGACGCAGAATGTCGCCCGGCTGTCGCTCCTCAGGTTGGGGAGGTGCAGCCGGCTGGCTCCGAGCGAGAACCTGAGCAACGACTCCTCCCAGAGAAACCAGATCGGCGTCACGTGCGGCCAGCCGTCGGCACGAATCGTGGCCAGCCGGCCGTCGTGGCGGTGAGCAAGGAACCCGTCGAGAGCGTCGGCGCTGAGTGCATTGCCCGCAGTTGCCGTCGTGTAGTCCAGTTGAGACCGCTCTTGCGATTTCTTTCTGTCAGACATTTTGGCCCCGGACTGGCTAGACGGCGAGAATTGGTGCAACGCTATGGGCTAACAGATGTCGACTGGGTCCACCCGACCCGGTACCTGGAAGGAGACAAACAGTGAAGCGCGTACTCGTGGCGCTGCTCGCGGTCGGCCTCGTGGCCGCCGCAGCCTGCAGCGGTGATACTGAGGAGGAGGGACCCGTCAAGCTGGGCTTCCTCAACGGGCAGTCCGGGGACTACGGCCCCTGGGGCGGATGGGCTCTGGCCGCGGCCGAGGTGGCCGTCGAGGAGCTGAACGCGGCCGGCGGCGTGCTCGGCCGCGATGTCGAGCTCGTCGTGGAGGACAACGGATCCACGCCCGAGGGCGCCGTGTCGGGGTTCGCCGAGCTGACCGAGGTCGACGGGATCCACGCGCTGGGCGGAATCGAGTCCGACGGGATGGTCGCCATCTTCGAAACGGTGCACGAGTTGCAGATCCCGACGATCTGCAGCACCTGCGGCACCACCGAGCTCGACAACACCGGTGGCGACATGGTGTTCCGGATCATCCCCTCCGACACCGACAACGGCATCGTCGGCGCCCAGGTGGCCCGCGACGAGGGCTACCGCAACGTGGCCATGCTGGTGGAGCTGAGCGAGGGCACCGAGAGTCCCGCCAATGTGTTCAAGGCCGTGTTCACCGAGCAGATGGGCGGCACCATCACCGAGGATGTGCGCTTCAACGCAGGCGAGACCACCTACGCGGCCCAGGTCGCCCAGGCCTTCGAGTCGGGGCCCGACGCCGTCTACATCGCGGCCGGCTTCGAGACCGGCGTCCCGCTCCTCAACGAGTGGCAGCGACGGGGCTACACCGACATTCCGATGATCTTCACTACCGACCTTCTCAGCCCAGAGATCGCCCAGATCGTCGGCAGCGTCGACGGAGCCAGCGCCATCGTCGGCGCAACCGCCTACGACACCGAGAACAACCCGGCCTGGGACGCGTACGTTCCCCGGTTCGCGGAGAAGAACGACGGCGCCCCGCCCGAGATCGCCTTCTACGACGCCTGGCAGTACGACCAGTACATCATCCTGGGCCTGGCCATGGCGAAGGCCGGAACCACCGACGGCGCGGCCGTGGCCGCCGCCATCCCGGACATCGCCAACCCGCCCGGCGTGGAGGTCTTCTCGTACGCCGACGGGCTGGCCGAACTCGAGGCCGGCAACGACATCGACTACCACGGCACCACGTCCAACCTGAACCTCAACAGCGTGGGCAACCTGCTGTCGCCGGTGATGGCCGTCATCAGTGTGCAGGACGGGGACTGGGCCGTGCGCGAGAACATCGAGCTCGACCCGACGCTCGTGAAGCCGTCCTAGTTTGACGAGATCCTGACTTCGGCGGTCGGCCCGGCTCAGGGCCGGCCGCCGAAGTCCATCTCTGGGAGTCCGCGGTTGCAGAACGTCATCTTCGGGATCGTCACGGGCAGCATCCTGGCCGTGGCGACCCTCGGCTTCGCGCTGGTCCGCCAGACCGAGAACTTCCTCAATATCGCCCACGCCCAGATGATGGCGCTGGGGGCGTTCATCGGCGTGGTGCTGGTGGACACCTACGGCATGAACATCTTCCTGGCCGGAGCCATCACCGTGGTCGGGCTGGGCGCCTTAGGCGTTGTGCTGTCGGCGGTCTTCTTCCAGCCGGTACGCCACCAGGGCGGCACCGTGCTGCTGTTCACGTCCATTGGACTGGCGCTGATGATGTATGCCGCAATCCTTGCGCTGTTCGGAACCCAGGCCCGGTTCTACCCGGACGTGAGCGGCAGTCTCTACCGATTCGCGGGCATCAACATCGCCACCAACGAACTGGTCATCATCGGACTGGCCTTCGGCAGCATCGTCGCGCTCCAGCTCTTCCTCAACGGAACCGGGCTGGGTCGGGCCGTCCGGGCCGTGGCCAGCAACGACGACCTCGCCCGGGTGCGAGGCGTGCCGGTGCGGACGGTGTCCAACACGATCTGGTTCATCAGCTCTGCCTTCGGAGCCATGGCCGGAGTCATGCTCGGCGTGCTGGGCGCGGTCAACACCGAGATCGGCTGGCACAACATCCTGATAGTCCTGGCCGCCGCGGTGCTGGGCGGCCTCCGCAGCATCACCGGTGTGATCCTGGCCGGGCTGCTGCTCGGGATCATGATGGACGTCTCCGCGCTGTTCATCCCCACCTCCTACCGGCCGGTGGTCGCATTCGGCGTGCTGGTGGCGGTGCTCATCCTGAGGCCCGAGGGGATTTTGTCCATCCAGCGCCGCAAGGACGCGGTGGTGGCATGACCGCCACGATCACTCTCGGGGCAGAAACGCCATGACGAATCCCATTTTCTGGGTGGGCGTGCTGACGCTGGCCATGATCTACTCCAGCCTGGCCATGGCGCTCAACGTCGAGTCCGGCTGGGGCGGCATGTGGGATCTCGGCATCGCGGGGCTGCTGGCCGCGGGCAGCTACTGCTACGTGATCCTCACCTCCGACGCGGATCTCGGCATGCGGTTCGCGCCCGAGCTGTCGATGTGGGTGGCCTGGCCGCTGGCGGCTCTATTCACCGGGCTGGTGGCGTTCGCCATCGGCGCGCCCGCGCTCCGATTACGGCGCGAGTACTTCCTCATCACGACGCTCGCATTCGCGGAGATCATCCGCCAGTTGGTGGTCATCCAGGCCGACCTGACCCGGGGCACATTGGGGGTGCCCAACATCAACCGCCCCTTCGACAGTTTCGTGACGGGCCGCGATTACAACTACGTGCTGCTCGGCATCGCAGTGGCGGTGGCGGCGGTCATGTACCTGGTCACCCGCCAGGTAGGCGTCTCGCCTTTCGGCCGGACGCTGCGGGCCGCCCGCGACAACGAGGCGGTGGCCCTCGCGCTGGGCAAGCGGGTCAACCGGATGAGGATCAAGACCTTCATCCTGGCCGGAGTCCTCATCGGGGCCACCGCCCCGGTGTACCTGTTCTACATCCGGGCCGTCTCACCGCAGCTGTTCGCTCCGGGCATCACCTTCACCGTTTGGACGGCGCTGGTCATCGGGGGCATCGGCAGCATCAGGGGCGGTCTCGCCGGCGCCGTGGTGCTGATCGTGTTCACCGAGGCGGTGGGCCTCATCGAGGTCGACCCCGCCCACATCAACATCCTGGTCGCCATCGAGCCGTTCCTGGTGGGACTGCTGCTGGTGCTAGTGCTGCGCTTCCGCCCGGACGGGCTGTTCTCGGAGCGGAGTGCTTTCGGGGCGGGCAACCGCCCATCTCGGGACTCCGCGGGAGACTCGCGCCCGGCCGGCGCCACACAGGGCTCGGGCGGATAGGAACCGGCATGGAGTTGGTGCTCGATGCGGTCCGCAAGACCTTCGGGGGCGTGGTCGCGGTCGACGACGTGTCGGCGGTTATGCCCCAGGACAAGATCACCGCGCTGATCGGTCCGAACGGCGCAGGCAAGACCACCCTCTTCAACGCCATAACCGGCTTCGACCCCCCGGACCGGGGGTCGATCAGCTTCGGTGACCGGCGCATTGACGGTCTGCCGCCCTGGCGGGTGGCCGAGCTGGGGCTCATCAGAACCTTCCAGACCCCGGTCGGGTTCACCACCCTCACCGTTCGCGAGAGCATGCTCGCCGCGGCCACCCCCCACTTCGCCGAGACACCGGTAGGGGCCCTCGGGCTGAGCCGCAGAGCCCGGGACCACGAGCGAACGGCGGAGGCCCGGGCCGAGGAGATCACGGCCGAATTGGGCATGGCAGATCTGCTCGACGTCCGCACCGACGAGCTGTCCGCCGGCGACCGCAAGCTGCTCGAGTTCGCCCGCTCGCTCATGGCCGAACCGAAGATGCTGCTGCTCGACGAGCCGGCCGCCGCGGTCGCGCCGGCCAACATCGGACGGCTGTCCCAGCTCGTGCGCAGGCTCTGCGACGAGCGGGGCCTCGGCAGCCTGATCATCGACCACAACCTCTCGTTCCTCATGCAGATCGCCGACGAGGTGCACGTGCTCGACCGGGGCGCTCTGCTGGCCTCGGGGCCGCCGGCCGAGATCGCCGCCAATCCCGATGTGATGCGGGTCTATCTCGGTGAGGAGAAAGAGGGCGACGGGTCGTCTCCGGAGGCGGCTTCGGACACCACCGAGGGCGCCGGATGAGCGAGACCGTGCTGCGAGTCGAGGCCCTGGAGGCCGGCTACGGGGGGTTCCCGGTGCTGCACGGCGTCGACCTCGAGGTGACCGCGGGCGAGATCGTCGCGGTGGTCGGGCCCAACGGAGCGGGCAAGTCCACGCTGCTGAAGACGATCTTCCGCCTGCTGCCGGCCCAGGGCGGGTCGGTGAGTTTCGAAGGGACCGACCTGCAGCGCCACCCCACTCACAGCCTGGCCGAGATGGGCATGGGCTATGTGCCCCAGGAGAACAACACCTTCCCGGACCTCAGCGTGCGCGACAACCTCGCGTTGGCGCTGCGGGGATCCAACCCCGCGGAGATCCGCCGGCGGGTTGAGGAGGTCGCCGAGTCGTACCCGGCTCTGCGTGACCGGATGAACCAGAACGCCAGCACGCTGTCGGGGGGCGAGCGTCAGATGCTGGCGCTGGCCAGCGCAATGATCACCGGGCCCCGCTTCCTGGCCCTCGACGAGCCCACCACGGGACTGGCGCCGTCCATCGTGCGGGAGCGCATCGACGACATCCTGCGCATACGCGACTCGGGCACCACTCTCATGTGGGTGATCGAGGAGAGCCCGCTGGTGTGCCTGCCCCACTGCGACCGGGTGTACGTGATGCAGGCCGGCGTGCTGGACGAGCCCGTGTCGAGCCGGGAGGTGCTGGAGGACGCCGCGCTGCAGTCGCTCTTCTTCGGAGTCGACCACGCCGGCGACGGCACCTAGACCACAACGGCACCGGTACTGCCGCTGATGCGGAACGCCTAGACATACACCAGACCAAAGGAGTGAATGGATGCCCATCGTTGTACGCAAGATCCCCTTCGAGTTCGTTTCCGACATGAATGGCCTGCTGGCCGAGATCGAGAATGGCTCGTTCACCGCCGATGAGATCATCGGGGTGATCGGCAAGACGGAGGGCAACGGCGGGGTCAACGACTTCTCCCGGATCCTGGCCGACCGTGTCTTCCGCGACTTCCTCAACACGCACGGGACCCGGTCGCCGTCCGAGATCGACCGCATGCCCATCGTGTGGTCCGGCGGCACCGACGGTGTGATCGCGCCCCACATGAACGTCTTCGCCCGGGTCGGTGGCGACGGCAGCGCCGGCGACGAGAAGCGGTTGGCGGTGGGCGCATCCATGTCCGAGCCGATCCTGCCCGAGGAGATCGGCCGGCTCCCCATGGTGGAGAAGGTGGCCGAGGGGGTACGGGCCGCCATGGCCGACGCCGGCATAACCGAGCCCTCCGACGTCCATTTCGTGCAGTCCAAGACACCGCTGCTGACCCGCGAACGGATCGAGGACGCCCGGAGCCGGGGCAAGGATGTCGTCATGACCGACACCATGGAGTCGATGGCGGTGTCCAACGCCACCGCGGCGCTCGGCATCGGTTACGCGGTGGGCGAGTTCGATCTGCCCCGCCCCGAGCAAATCGCCAACGACCTCGACCTCTACTCCGCGGTCGCTTCGTGCTCGTCGGGTGTCGAGCAGGATCCGGCCCAGATCGTGGTGGTCGGCAACAAGGCCGGCGCGGGCGGCGACTTCCGCATCGGCCACTCGGTGATGCGCGACGCCCTCGACTTCGACGGGATCTACGACGCCATCCGCTCCGCGGGACTCGACCTGCCCGAGCGCCCCCACCCCAGCGACCTCGGCGACGCCGTCGTGAACTGCTTCATCAAGTGCGAGACCGACCCGTCGGGACGGCTGCGGGGCCGCCGGCTGGTGTCGATCAACGACTCCGACATCCACCACACCCACCACACCAAGGGCGCCGTCGGTGCGGTCGCGGCCGCTGCCATCGGGGATCCGGCCGTCTACTGTTCGGTCGCGGCCCTCCAGCAGGGCCCGGCCGGTGGCGGAATGGTCGCCGCCATCGTCGACATGTCCAAGGCGCCCTGATGCACACGTAAGAAGGGAATGACGATGCTCGACCAGGCACTCAGGCACTACTGGCACCCGGTCGCGGTCTCCGACGAGGTCACCACCGAGCCGCGACAGGTGCGGCTGCTCGGAGAGAACATCGTCCTGTACCGCGACGACGACGGTCTCGTGGCGCTGCGCGACAAGTGCGTGCACCGCGGCGTGGCCCTGTCGACGGGCTGCATACGCGACGGGCTGTTGATGTGCCCGTACCACGGCTGGCAGTACGACCGCACCGGCAAGGTGGCGTTCATCCCGGCGCTTGGCAACGACGGTGCCATCCCGAGCCAGGCCCGGGTCCACCGCTACAACGTGCGCGAGGGTTACGGCGCAGTGTGGGTCGCACCCGAGACCCCGGTGGCGGACCTGCCGCCGTGGCCCGACGACGACTGGAACAGCGACGACTGGCATGTGTTCATGGTGGGGACCTGGATATGGCAGTCGTCCGCGGGCCGGATGTTGGAGAACGCCATCGACTTCGCCCACTTCAACTTCGTGCACGAGGGCTTCACCGAGTTGGCCGACGGGCCGTTTATCAAGCCCTTCGACATCGCGGTGACCGACGACGGCATGAGGTACGCCTACGACGACAGCCTGCTGTTGCGCGACTACACGCTGCACCTGCCCTTCACGCTGCACGATCGCAAGTCGGTGGTGGCCGTCAGCGGCGGGGTTACCTGGTCCGAGCAGGGCGATTCCAAGGCCGGCGACGTCACCACCATAACGTTCATCGCGTCGCCCACCGACCGGGCCGAGACCCTCATATTCGTGTGGCTGTCGCGCAACCACTCCTTCGACACCCCCGACTCGGACTTCGGGGCCGGCTTCCACGAGGTGATGGAGCAGGACCGCATGGTGGTCGAGGCCCAGGACCCGGCCGAGCTGCCCCTCGACCCCCGCGAGGAGCTCCACCTCAAGCTGGCCGACTCCGGTTCGATCGTCTACCGCAGGCTCCTGCGAGAACTCTCCGACCGCGCCGCGTCCCCGTGATGGGCCGCAACCCGGCGCCGAGACCGCAGCCCTGCGCCGGCGCGGCCGGGTCGCCGCCCACGGTTGGGGCGGAGTGGTGAGCGCACCGGACGGTGGCCTGATCGGCGCCTCACCCGCCAGGCAGAAGAACCGGGAGCTGCTGACCGGGAGCGCGCCCTATGTGTCCGACATCCGGCTCGACGGCCAGGTGCACGCGCGGATCGTGCGGAGCTCCGCGGCGCGCGCCCGGGTCCTCGACGTCGACTGCTCCGCGGCGTCGCGGGCTCCTGGAGTGGTGGCAGTCATCACCGCGGATGACATCGACGGCATCGGTGACATTCGGATACCGATCCGGCTTCCCTTCGCCGAGTCGCCCGAGGCGAATCTGGCTCTGCAGCCGCCGCTGGCCGACGGTGTCGTCCGTTATGTGGGCGAGCCGATCGCGGTGGTGGTTGCCACCGACCCCTACACGGCCGAGGATGCCGCCGAGCGCGTCGTGGTCGATTTGGAGGCGCTCGACCCGGTGGCCGACATGGCGACTGCGGGGCAGCCCTCGGCACCGCTCGTTCACGAGGCCTGCGGCAGCAACACGATCAAGCGTCTGGTCTACCGCTACGGCGATGTGGACGCCGCCTTCGGATCTGCCGACGTGGTGGTGCACCGCCGGCTCCGAGTCCATCGACAGGCCGCGACGCCCCTGGAGACCCGCGGCCTCGTCGCCGACTACGAGCGGTCCTCAGGCGTGCTCACCGTCTGGGGCGGGGCCAAGGTCAAGCACTTCACCCGCAGCCTGCTCAGCAGCGTGACGGGACTGGATCCAAGCAAGGTTCGGGTCGTCGAGGTCGAGGTCGGCGGCGGATTCGGGACGCGGGGCGAGCCCTATCCCGAGGACATTCTGATAGCGCTGCTGGCGCTCCGGCTCGAGCGACCCGTTCGCTGGTCCGAGACCCGCAGGGAGCATATGGTCGCCACGAACCATGCCCGCGAGCAGGAGCACGGGTTCGAACTCGCCGCCACGGCCGATGGGCGGCTGCTGGGCTTCCGGGTGCGGGGCCGCTGCGATCATGGCGCCTACGTGAGGACCCAGGGCCTGCTGCCGGTCATTCTCCCCATGGTGCATCTGCCGGGCCCCTACCGCTGGGACGCCTTCAGCATGGATCTGGACGCGGTGCTGACCAACAGGACGCCGGTCGGCACCTACCGGGGCCCGGGCATGACCGAGGCGACCTTCGTGCGCGAGCGCATGATCGACATCGCGGCCGCGGAGCTCGAGATCGATCCCGCCGATCTGAGGCGCCACAACCTGATCCCCAAGGACGCGATGCCGTTCTGCTTCACTCCCGGACCCGGCTCCGGCGAGGTGATGCCGATCACCTACCGGGGAGGCGATTTTGTCAGGGGCTTCGACGAACTGCTCGCGGCCGCCCGATTCGATGAGATGCGGGTCCGCAGCCGCGAGGCCGTGCCGCCGGACCAGCGATCCGGGGCCGGGATCGCCGCCTACGTCGAGTTCGGCTCGGTCGGACCGTTCGAAGAGGTCGACCTGTTGCCCCGCGGGCGCGGTGTCGCCGTCCGCTGCGCGGTGGGGTCGCTGGGCCAGGGGGTGGAGACCGCCCTCGCGCAGATCGCAGCCGAGATGCTCGGCCTGCCTCTCGACGCTGTGACGGTCGAGTTTCACGACACGGCTGAGATACCCGCCGGGTTCGGCGCGTTCGCGAGCCGCTCCACGGTGCTGGCCGGAAACGCGATCGCCGCCGCGGTCGAACAGGTCCGCATCAAGGCGGCGCGGATGTTGGCGTGCGATCCCGGCGACGTGGTGCTGCGCGGCGGCACGGCTGGCGCCCCGGGGGGCCGCTCCGTGGACCTGGCCGACATCGGCGCGACGCGGGGACGATTCGAGAAGAACGAGATGACGGCCTCCTTCGGAGGTGCCGCGTGCTGCGTCTCGGTGAACACCGCCGACGGCCGGGTAAGCGTCGACCGGTACGTGCTCGCCCATGACGTGGGACGCGCCGTCAACCCGCGGTTGCTCGGCGGCCAGCTTGCGGGCGCCGCGGCGCAGGGCATCGGCGGCGCTCTCTTCGAGGAGGTCGCCTACGACGAGAACGCGCAGCCGCTGACAACGAGCCTCGCGGACTACACGATGCCCACCGCGGCCGAGTTGCCGAACGTGCAGGTGACGATCCTCGAATACGGCTGCGACGACAACCCGCTCGGCATCAAGGGCGGAGGGGAGGCGGGGATCGTCGGCTCGCTCGGCGCGGTCGCGAATGCGGTGGCCGACGCCCTTGGACCGGGAGCCGATGTTCTCAGCAGCTCCGTGAGTCCGGCGCGAGTCTGGCGGGCCCTGCATCGCGGGGCGCTGGAGCCGGACCGAGCATGATCCGAGGTAGGCACAGCCCATGATCGTCGACAGCCACGTCCACCTCTTCCCGCGGCAATGGGAGCCGCACGGTCGTATGCCGCCCGACCTCTTCGACGTGTTGCGGCAGCTCGAACGAATGGAGGAGGGCGGGATCACCACGTCGATCGTCTCGGACCCTCACATCTGGTACGGGGAACTCGACACCAGCGACATCGAGCAGGTCCGCACCTACAACGACTTCGTCGCCGAACTCCAGCGCGACCACCCCGGAACGCTGGCCGGTCTGGCCACCGCGATCCCCTGGCGCGGCGGCAAGCACCTCGCTGAGGCACAGCGGGCCACCGAAGAGCTGGGACTGGCCGGCTTCGCGGTGCCGACGAGCGACCAGAACGGCTACCTCGACAGCGTCCCGGCCGAGTTCTGGGACTACGTCTCGAGCATCGGCGCACCCGTCTTCGTCCACCCCGGGGGCCAGACCGTCGGCCAGGACCTCATGGGCATCTACCGCATGGGCGAGGTGTGCGGGCGCCCGCTGGACATGACGGTCACGCTGGCCCGGTTCATCCTCACCGGCACCTACGAGCGGTTCCCAGAGCTCCGGCTGCTGTGCGCCCACGCCGGCGGGGCCATCACCACCGTCTCCGACAGGCTCGACTTCGGGCACGAGCTGCGCAACTACGCCCCGCTCGGGCCGTGGGGCGAGGTCGAGCTGGTCGAGCCCCCGTCGAGCCACGTCAGGAAGCTCTTCCTCGACACGGTCACGTTCGGGAGCCGGCCACTCAAGCTGGCCCTGGAGACGGTGGGCTCCGAGCACCTCTGCTTCGGCACCGACTGCCCGCCGGTGCCGTGGACGGTGCAGCGGCATCTCGCGATCGTGGACGAGCTGGGCCTGAGCGACGATCAGCGCGCCGGCGTGCTCGGACGCAACGCCGAGCGACTGTTCCTGACCCCGGACGCCGAGCGGGCGGGAGGTGCCCTGAATGCCTGAGTACACCGCCACCGACGCCCGGGCCTGGGCACGGGAGGCGCTCTACGGATGCTGCGGGTGTGTGCTGCCCACCTTCACCAGCGATCTCTCCGCGCTGAACGAGGTCGCCATCCGCCACGACGTCGAGATGGAGCGCGAACTCGGCATGCGAGCCGTTCTCGCGGTGAGCGAGGGGGGCACGACCCTTGAGGAGTACCGGCAGCTGCTGGAGATCGTCATCGACGCGGCCCGAGACCTGGTGGTGGTGGTCCAGGCGTCCCAGCCGACCTTCGATCTGCAGCAGCTGACCATCGAGTGGGGCACAGAGCTGGGGGCCGACCTGGTGCTGCCCTCCTACCCGATGACCTTCTACCCCAGCAGTCTCGAAGAGCTCTACGACGCCAGCAGGGCGATGATCGACCGTTCGCCGCTGGGTGTGCTGCTGTTCGCCATCGACCAGTGGAACTTCGCCCGCCTGCACCCGGCCGCGTTCCCGTTGGAACTGCTGGAGAGGCTCGTCGCCGACTGTCCGATGCTGGTGGGGATCAAGAACGAGGTCGGCCTGCCCTACGCGGGAGGCATCGACGATGTCTTCCACCGCCTGGCCGATCAGGTGGTGGTGACCGATCCCATGGAGTCGAACGCGCCGATCTGGATCCGCCACTACGGCATGAAGTTCATGGGCACCTCGAACTACGAGGCCTTCGGGCCCCGCATCCCCGAGATGCTCAAGCTGCTCGGCAACCCCGCCACATGGGACGACGGCATGGACCTGTACTGGCGCAACACCCCCATCCGGAAGGCCAACAGCGCCACCGTGAGCCCAGTTGTGGCCACCACCGGGATGGTGCCCCGCAGCATCTGGAAGTACCAGGGCTGGCTGAACGGCTTCAACGGGGGGCCGTTGCGGGCCCCGCTGGCCCGCATCAACGCGGCGCAGATGGGCATGATCCGCAAGGCCGCGGTCGATGCCGGCCTGCCCGTCACCGACGACCCGGACGATGAGTTCTGGGTCGGCAGGAATCCAAGGTGACGGCACCCACGAACCGGCCGCTGTTCCTCGACGGCGACCTCGTCGACGCGCTGGCCTCGGTCGAGGTCGGGCTGGAGGCGGCCCGGATCTCAGTGGGCGCCGACGCGGTAACGGGGCGGGTGCAGATCGCCGACGACCGGACCTGGATGAGGGTGCTGACCGGCATCCTGCCCGAGCTCGGGATCGTGGGATACAAGGAGTTCCATCGCGTCGGCCAGCGGGTGCGCTACCACATCAGCGTCTTCGACCGCGACACCGCCGATGTGATCGGGGTCGTCGACGGCCGTCGCATCACCAGCCTGCGCACCGCCTCCACCGCCGCGCTGTCGTTCGAGCACATCGACGACGGCCGGCCGAGGAAGCTGGCGGTCATCGGCAGCGGCGAGGAGGCCAAGGAGGGGCTGCGAGCGGTGGCCGCAGTGTCGACGCTGGCCGAGGTTGCGGTGTTCAGCCCGACCCGGGCCAACCGGGAGGCGTTCTGCGATGTCCTCGGGCCCGTCGCAGGCGTGCCTGTCTACCCGGTCGACTCCGTCGACGCCGCGCTGACCGGCGCCCAGCAGGCCTATGTCGCGACATCGTCCGCCGGACCGGCGTTCCTCGAGGCAGGCCAGGTCGCGCACCTCGAGATGCTGGCCGGGATCGGATCGACCCGGCCCAACCAGCGGGAGCTGGTCGGCGACGTCTTCGCGGCGGCCTCCCAAGTGGTCTTCGACTGCGAGGACGCCCGCCGCGAACCGGGCGACGTCATCGACGCGGTCGAGCGGTTCGGTTTCGATCCCGACGGGGCCGTGCTGTTGAGGGACTGGCTGGAGTCCCCCTACGAGCCTTCTGGCGAGGGGCCGCTGGTGTTCAAGTCCATCGGCACCGTCGAGCAGGATCTCGCCCTGGCCTACCGGCTGCTGGTCGCCGCCCACGAGCGCGGCCTGGGCATCCCGGCCCCCGAGATCGGGTCCCTGCGCATCATGCGCGACCCAGAGGCCGAGCAGAAGGCCGCGCGGGACTAACTTCTGGCCATGGCACTGATCGACACCGACGGCGGGTTCAGGGTCAGCCGGCGCATCTACTTCGACCCCGAGGTCCATCGCCGCGAGCTCGACTCGATCTTCAAGAAGTCGTGGTTCTTCGTCGGGCACGTCTCGGAGGTCCCCGAGCCCGGCGACTTCGTGACGAGACCGCTCGGTGTCGACCCGGTGATCGTGAACCGCGACCGCGACGGCACCGTCGGCGTGATGCTGAACTCGTGCTCACACCGGGGCGTGAAGCTCTGCCGGCCCGGGCGCGGCAACACCAAGGCCCATCGATGCTCCTACCACGGCTGGGCCTACGGCCTCGACGGCAAGTGCCTGGCGGTCACCTACGAGAAGGAGGTGTACGGCCCGGACCTCGACAGGTCTCGATTCAACCTCCGCTCGGCCCGGGTCGAGGTCCTGCACGGCCTGATCTTCGCCACGTGGGATCTGAACGGCCCGTCGCTGGCGGAGGCCCTGGGCCACATGACGTACTACTTCGACGCGCTGTTCGGGAAGTTCGACAACGGCTTCGAGGTCATGGGCTCACCGGTGCGGACCCGCATCGCCGCCAACTGGAAGGCCGAGACCGAGAACCTCTCCGGCGACGGCTATCACACCATGATCACCCACGAGACGGCTCTGCGGTTCGGGCTCTTCCCGAGCCCCGAGGACGTGGCCCCCTACGGAGACCCGACAGGCCCGAAGTTCCCCGGCCGTACCGTGCAGTGCGGCAACGGCCACACCATCCGGGTCCAGCACCTGCCCATAGAGACCCACCCGCCCGGGTTCCTCGGGTATCCCGAGGAGCTCTGGCCCGAGATAGAGCGCAACCTCAAGCCGGGCCAGGTCGACATCATGGCCCGCACCTCGGTCACCCACGGCAGCGTGTTCCCCAACCTGTCGTTCCTGGAGAACTTCAAGACCGCGACCGACGGGCCCGGCTCGATGTGCCGCTACACCCGGCTCACCCTGAAGGTCCCGATCGACGAGGGCTCGACCGAGATCTGGTGGTGGCATCTGGTGCCGGCCGACGCCTCCGAGACATGGAAGGAGCGTTCCCAGCGGGCCTACCTGAGGACCAACGGCCCCGGCGGGATGTTCGAGCTCGACGACAACGAGAACTTCCTCGGCATGGCCGAGGCCAACAGCGGGCCGGTCGGGCTCGACCAGTTCTACGACTATGTGGCCGGCACCCACCATCCCGACGCGCACGGTCTGGAGTGGCCCGGCCATGTGCAGGACGCCGACCGCAGCGAGCACACCCTGCGCGGCTTCCTCACCGAGTGGCGCCGCCGCATGGAGCTGACCGCGGTCGCCGAGCCGGCCCCCTCCGACCGATGACCAAGGCCCGCTGGGTCCATCCGACGACTGGTGGAGGGCCTGCCCCGCTGCCGGTCCATCAGGAGTTGGGACTCTTCTACGCCTACGAGGCCGAACTGCTCGACGAGTGGCGCCTCGACGAATGGCTCGACCTGGTTGACGATGACTTCACGTACCTCGTCCCGGTGCCGCTGGTGACCGACCAGCACCCCCAGCTCGGCTACGACCCGGCCGCGCTGTTCATGGACGAGACCCGGGACTCGATCGAGGAGAACTGGGCGGCCCGGCTGACCGACGAGAACATCGCGGTGTCCTGGGCCGATCGGCCCGCGGTCCGCACCCGCCGGTTCCTGTCGGCGCTCCGGGTTCGCGCAACCGACCGGCCCGACGAGTATCTGGCCCGTCTCAACGTCAGTGTGGAAATGGTGCGCCAGGGCTCTCAGGCCGGGCAAATGATCGGTGAGCGGTTCGACACCGTCCGCCGGACGGGCGACACGTTCTCGATCGTGTCGCGCTTCGTGGTGCTCCTGGACGCAGTCGTGGACGCGCCCCGCCCCCGGACCATCCTCTGAGCGGTGCAGGAGGCGAGGACCATGAGACTGCGCCGGATCGGCTTCGGTGTGCGCGACGTCGAGGCCCAGGCCCGCTTCCTGCGCCAGGCGTTCGCGCTCACCCAGCACGAGGACGGTTCGGGCTGCCTGCGGTTCTCAGCGCCGGGATCGATCGAGCACGCGGTCACGACGCTGCGCGCCGCGGTCGTCGACCGGGTCGATGAGGTGGCGTTCGGGGTCGACAGCACCGAACAGGTCGACCAGATGCACGCCCACCTCGTCGAGATGGACGCCAATGTTGTCGACCGTCCTGGCCCGACCCCCGAGGGCGGCTACGGCTTCGAGGTGTTCGATCCTGAGGGCCACCTGCTGTCGATCTCGGCCGACACCGCGGTCCGGCCCCCGCCAGGACATCAACGCGGGCACGGCGTGCCGCTCGACCTGAGCCACGTCGTGTTCGACAGTCCCGACATCGGCGCGCTGTCGGGCTGGTACTGCGCCGCGCTCGGCTTCCGGATCACCGACTGGCTCGAGGACAAGCTCGTCTTCATGACCACCACCCGCCAGCACCACCAGATCGCCCTGGCCGCCTCCGCCAATGCAGGCCTGAACCATGTCGCCTACGAATGCGCGGACATCGACGACTTCATGCGGGCCACAGGCCGGACCATGCGGCTGGGACATGACCTGCTCTGGGGCCCGGGACGGCACGGGCCCGGTGACAACACCTTCGCCTACTTCCGTTCACCCGCAGGCTTCATCTGCGAGTTCACCACGGGACTAGAGCTCACCGACGGCCCGGACTGGGTCGTGCGCACATGGGAATCGCTGCCCGAGCAAGCGGACCTGTGGGGAACGTCGAATCCCCGACCCAACGACGCCTTCGGCGCGACCGCAGATCCAGGCCTGGGAATCCTCCCCGGAAGCCCCGCGGAGGCCCGCGCCACGCGCTAGATCAGGCCGTCACGCCACCGGACCGGCAGAGGGCGTGTAGGCGCTCCGGGGTCAGGGGCAGCGAGGTGACCGCGCCCGGGCGGCCGAGGGCATCGTCGACCGCGGCCGCGATGACCGCGCCGCAGGCGTTGGTGCCGCCCTCCCCCGCACCTTTGACGCCCAGCGGGTTCAGGGGGCTGGGGGCGTCTTCGGACAGCAGGATCTCGAGGTCGGGCATCTCGGCCGCGGTGGGCATCAGGTAGTCCATGAACGACGTCGCCTGGGGCTGGCCGATGTCGTCGTAGCTGAAGTCCTCCAAGAGCGCTCCGCCGAAGCCCTGGGCCGCGCCGCCGACGATCTGGCCCTCCACCAGCATCGGGTTGATGGCTCGTCCGATGTCGTAGGCGATCACGTACCGCTCGATGCCCACGCTGCCGGTGTCGGGATCGAGCGCCACCACGCCGGCGTGCAGGCCGTACGGGTAGTTCATGTGGCTGGTGGTGTACCACTCCTCGGTCACCAGCCCCGGCCGGTCCTGCACATACGGCGACGCCGGGCCGAGAGCCGACGCGATGGCGCCCAGCGACACGGCCTGGGCAGGCGAGCCGACCACTCTCACGGCGCCATCGACCAGTTCCAGGTCGTCGGGGCTGGCCTCGAGCATCTCCGCAGCGACCTCGATGGCCCGCCGACGCAGGGAGATGCTGGCGGTGTGGGTCGCGGTTCCTGCCATCACCGTGGCCCTGCTGGCGAAGGCGCCCATCCCGTAGGACATCTGATCGGTCTGACCGTGGATCACAGAGACCCGGTCGAGGCCCACAGCCAGAGTCTCCGCACAGATCTGGGCCATCACCGTCTCGAAGCCCTGGCCGACCGAGGCCTCTCCGGTGGTCACGGTCACGCAGCCCTCGGGATCGACCTCGACCCGGCTCCCGGCGAAGGGCCCCAGACCGGACTTCTCCACGAAGAATCCCAACCCCAGACCCACCAGCTCCCCGGCCGCCCGACGCTCGGCCAGCGATGCCGTGAGGGCCCCGTAGTCGATGTGGTCCATGACCCTGTCGAGCATCATCTCGTACTGCCCGGAGTCGTAGACGACCGGCGTTCCGAGCGCGCCGATGCCGCGCTCGAACGGCATCTCGGTGGATCCGATCAGGTTGCGGCGCCGTACCTCGGCCCGGTCGACCCCCAACTCGGCTGCTACCGCGTCGAGGGTCCGCTCCCTCACGAAGGTGCTCTCGTAGCGTCCCGGCGCCCGGTATGTGCCTGCCGGGGTCTTGTTCGACAGCCGCACCCGGCCGGTCACGCGGTAGTTCGGGATCCGGTACGGGCCCGGCAGCATGGCCGCGGCCAGGGTCGCCACCGTCGCTCCGTGGGTACGCACGTAGGCGCCCTGATCGCTGACGAACTCCACCTCCAGGCCCTCGACCACTCCCGAGGCGTCGGTCGCCACCCGTACGCGGTAGTGCTGATCGCGCGAGTGGTTGGCCGCCACCAGATGCTCCTGGCGGTCCTCGATCCACTTCACCGGCCGGCCCAGCCGGAGCGCGGCCAGCGCCACCAGGACATCCTCGGGATACAGCTCGCCGCGCACGCCGAACCCGCCCCCGACATGGGCTTCGCGCAGCACGACCCGCGACGGCGGCAGGCCGAGCATCTTGGCCAGGGCGTCACGGTTCTGGAACGGGACCTTGGCCGCCCCCAGGAACTCGAGCGTCCCGGTGGTGCGGTGGTGTACGGCCACCGCACCCCGGCATTCGAGGGGCACGCCGGTGTGGCGCCCCACGCTGAAGCCGGCTGTGAACACGTGCTCGGCCCGGCCGAAGGCGGCGTCAACGTCACCGGTCTGCTCGGTGAACAGGTACGCCTCGGTGTCGAGCCGGCCGTCGAAGTCGCCTAGCGGACCGCACGGGTCGAGCAGCGGCGGCAGCTCGGACACCTCCACCACCACCACCTCGGCGGCGTCCTCAGCCACGTAGGGGTCGGTCGCGAATACGGCCGCTACCGGCTCGCCGACGTAGCGCACCCGGTCCTGGGCCAGGATCGGCTGCCGGTAGGGAACCATCTGGTCGGCGCCCACCTGCCTGAAGTCGATGGGAGGCACACCGGCCACCTCGGCGCCCGTCCAGACCGCGGCCACGCCGGGCACGGCCAGAGCCTCGGCGGCGTCGACGGACTCGATCACGCCGTGGGCCACGTGGGACCGCACGATCCTCATGTGGAGCTGGTGGGGCAGGTCGATGTCGGCGACGAAGCGGCCCTCGCCCCGCAGCAGGGGCCGGTCCTCGAGGCGGAGAACCGACTCGCCGATCACGGCAGTGCCGTCGCCTGAGCCGTCTGAGCCTCGATCACGATCGCATCTGGTCGCGGGCGGCGTGCACCGAGGTGATGATGTTCTGGTATCCGGTGCAGCGGCAAAGGTTCGACGCCAGCACCTCGCGCAGCTCCTCGTCGCCGATCTCGGGGCGGGACTCCAGCACGGCCGTGGCCAGCATCAGGAACCCCGGGGTGCAGAATCCGCACTGCAGGCCGTGATGCTCCCAGAAGGCCTGCTGGAGCGGATGCAGGCGGTCACCGTCAGCGAGCCCCTCGACGGTGCGTATCGCGACGCCGGAGCACTGCACCGCGAACATCAGGCAGGACCGCACCGGCTCATCGTCGACCAGGACGGTGCAAGCGCCGCACACGCCGTGCTCGCAGCCGAGATGGGTTCCGGTCAGACCGCAGTCCTCGCGCAGCGTGTCGGCCAGGGTCTTGCGGGGTTCGACAGCGGCCTCGTAGGTCTCGCCGTTCACGGTCAGGGTCAGCTCTACGCGCCCGGTGCTCATGTTCGTTCTCCTGGGTCGGCCGGTTCCGCCTCCCGGATCAGCTCGCGCAGGCGCGACGGCGTGGCCGGCATCTCGTTGACCTCGATCCCCAGCGGCGCGAGGGCGTCGGATATGGCGTTCAGCACCGCCGCCGGGGCGCCGATGGCGCCGCCCTCGCCCACGCCCTTGGCCCCCGTGATCGAGGCGTCGGTGATGGTCTGCAGGTGGGTGACCTCGATGAGGGGAACCTCGCAGGCCGTCGGGGGCAGGAAGTCCATGAGCGAGGCGGTCAGCAGGTTGCCGTCGTCGTCCACCACCAGCTCCTCGTAGAGAGCGTTGGCGATGCCCTGGGTGACGCCGCCGTGGATCTGCCCCTCGACGATCATGGGGTTGACCTCCAGACCGGCGTCGGCGATCACGACGAAACGCTCGATCCGCACATGTCCGGTGTCGGGGTCCACCTCGACTACGGCGGCGTGACACGCGTTCGAGAAGGTGCCGGCCGGGTCGTAGGTGGCTGAGACGGCCAGGCCGGGCTCCATGGGCGCCGGCAGGAGGTGGCTGCTGTGATGGGCGATGCGGGCGATCTCCGGCACCGTGACACCGACGCTCGTGCCGGCCACGACCGCGGACCCGTGCTCCAGCCGGATGTCTTCGGGGCTGGCCTCCAGACGGTGGGCCGCGATCTCCTTGAGCTGGGCCGCGAGGCGCTCCGCGGCCAGCTTGGCGGCCCCGCCGGCGATGACCATCGACCGGCTGGCGAAGGTCCCCCATCCGTAAGGGGTGGTGTCGGTGTCGCCGTGGACGACGGACACCTGCCGGGGCTCGACCCCCAACTCGTCTGCCAGCAGCTGGGACAGCGCGGTGGCGAGCCCCTGGCCGTGGGGGGACGCGCCGATGCGAGCGGTCACGTCGCCGGACGGGTTCATCTCCAGCTGCACCGTCTCGTAGCCGGGGGTTATCTCCATCGCCCGGGCCGCGAAGGCGGGCGTGCCGTAGCCGGTGCGCTCGCCGAACACCGAGAACCCGATCCCCAGGTAGCGGCCCTCGGCCGCGGCCCGCTGCTGGCGGCGGCGGAACCCCTCGACGTCCAACGCGTCGACCGCCGCGTCGAGCGTCTCGACGTAGGAGCCCGGATCGACCGGGAGCCCGGTGGGCATCGAGTACGGGAATTCGCTCACCAGGTTGGCCCGGCGGACCTCCACCGGGTCGAGGCCGAGCCCGCGGGCGGCGGTGTCCATCAGCCGCTCCATGGCCAGGGTCAGCACCGGGCGGGACACGCCGCGGTAGGGGGCGATCGGGCACATGTTGGTTGTCACCGCCCGGGAGCGCACCCGGTACTGCGACAGCCGGTACGGCCCCGGGAGCTCGGCCAGGGCCATGAGCGGCTCGACCCCGAACGTCACCGGATAGTTGCTGTACGCCCCGATGTTGCACACGATGTCGGCGTCGAGTCCCAGCAGCAGTCCGTTGCTGCTGAACGCCCCCCTCAACCGGTAGCTGTGGTCGCGGCTGTGCCATGAGGCCAGCAGGTTCTCGGACCGATCCTCGATCCACGCGATGGTGGCCCCGAGCAGGCGCGCCGCGGCAACCAGGGCCACATACTCGCGGGGCACGCACATCTTCTGCCCGAACGCGCCCCCCACTTCGGGAGTCACGACCCGGAGCTCGGCCTCGCCGATGCCCAGGATGTCGGCCAGTGCGGTGCGCAGCATGTGGGGCATCTGGTTGGCGGCCGTCAGCGTCGTGCGGCCCGTGCCGGCGTCGTGGGCCGCCAGCGCCCCGCGGGCCTCGATGGGCAGCGCGTTCTGCCGGTGGGCGCGGATGTCGAGGGCCACGATCTCGTTGGCCGACTCGAACGCGGCGTCCACCCCATCGGTTCCGAAGCGGGCGTCGAGCACCACGTTGTTCCCCATCGGCATGTCGAGGCCGGCGTGGACCGTCGGCGCGGCCGGGTCGGTGGCTGCGGCCGCGTCCAGCACCGGTCGGGTGGCGTCGATGTCGACGATCACCTGCTCGGCCAGATCCTCGGCTTCGGCTCGCGAGCCGGCCACGACCATGGCCACCGGCTCACCGGGATGGCGCACCGCGTCCGATGCCAGCACGGGCGTCTCCAACGCCACGAAGTCTGGCCGGTCGAGCCGGGCGCACATGGTCCGGATCCCTCCGAAGCTCTCCGCGGTGAGCACCGGTGCGCCCGGCGGCGCCTCGATCGAGCGGATCTCACCGGCGGGGACCGGGCTGCGCACGAAGGCGGCGTGAAGCGCGCCGCGATGCTGGTCGGCGACATCAGCCACGAACCGGCCCAGTCCCTGGACAAGAGCCGGATCCTCGAAGCGGCGCAGTGACCGGCCGGTCCACTTCACGCCGGCCTCCATGGGCTCAGGATCCTCACGCCAGAGCCTGGTCCAGCGCCCGGGTCACCATGGCCCGCACCAGGTCCCGCCGGTAGTCGGCCGAACCGTGGATGTCGCCGGTGGGGTCGACCTCGTCGGCAGCCGCGGCCGCGGCGGCCGCCACCGTCTCCGCGGTCGCGGGGCGGCCGTTGAGGGAAGCCTCCGCGTTGGACGCCCGCACCGGCCCCCCGGCCACTCCGCCCAGCGCGATGCGGGCTCCGGCGATCGAGTCGCCGTCGCGCTCCACCGCGGTGACCGCCAACACGATGGCGAAGTCACCCCAGCGGCGGGCGAACTCGGCCATGCCGACACCGCAGGAATCGCTCAGCCTGGGCATCCGCACGCCTACCAGCAGCTCGTCGGGCTCAAGGCAGGTCGTGAAGGCCATCTGTTCGAAGAAGTCGCCGGCGCCCACGGTGCGGGCACCGCTCGCGCTGCGGCAATGGAGTTCGGCGTCGAGGGCGCAGGCCAGGGCGCACCACTCGGCAGCCGGGTCGGCGTGGGCCAGGCTCCCGCCGAAGGTGCCGCGGACCCGGATCGGGTAGTGGCCCACCCACCGCCCCGTCGAGGCGAACAGCGATCCCAGCGGCCCCCCGATCCTGTTGTGCTCCAGGTCCAGGTGGCGCACCCGGGCGCCGATGGTCACGCCGCTGGGATCGGTCGCCTCGATGCGGTCCAGGTCGGGAACATGGGCGATGTCGATCAGCACCGCGGGCCGGGCCAGCCGGAAGTTCATGGCAGGCACGAGGCTCTGGCCGCCGGCGAGCACCTTGGCCTCGTCCTGGTGCTCGTGCAGCAGCGCCAGGACCTCCTCCAGCGTCCGGGGCGCGTGGTACTCGAAAGCGGCGGGCTTCACGGCGTCACCGGGCCCGCGCCGGATTCTGGGAGGTCGATGCGGTTCTCACCGAGCGACAACCCTATGCTCGCCCCGGCTTCGCGGGCGCATCGAGCGTGATCGCCGATCGGCTCGAGCCGGGGCGAAGCCACCACCGATGAAACAGACCCCAGACAGGAGGCGCCGTGCCCCGCAAAGAGGAGATCCGAGTCGACCACCTCAACCCGCCCATCAGCCACTACACCGACGCGACCCGGTTCGGCGACCTGCTCTTCATCTCGGGGTGCGGTCCGCTCGACTCCGACGGGAACCTCGTCGGCGGCGACGACGTCGCGGCGCAGGCTCGGGCGACGTTGGAGAACATCGGGGCGATCCTCGACGCAGCCGGCGCCACCTTCGCTGACGTGCTCAAGGTCATCGTCTACCTCACCGACATCGGTGACCGGGCCGCCATCAACCCGGTGCGCCGGGAGTTCTTCGGCGATGAACGGCCGTGCAGCACCCTGATCGGCATCAACGAGCTGGTGGTTCCCGGCATGAAGGTCGAGATCGAGGCCATAGCCGGCATCCCGAGCTGATCGGCGCGCCAGCGGGCGCGCCGTGGCGAGATCAGTCGAATCCGAGCAGGCGCAGCAGGTTCCGGTCGGGCGGGCAGGGGCCGCCGATGCTCACGATGCGCTCGTCCCGGTCGGCCATGACTGCGTGCTCCAGACCGGCGGGCACGTGTATGACCTGGCCTGCCTCGAACTCGAGCCTGGCATCGTTGGTGAGGTCGCTCACGGTGCCCCGGCCCTCGAGGCAGAAGATCGTGTCCTCGGACTCGTCGTGGGTGTGGGGGACGTTCTCCTCCCCCGGTTCGAGCACGACGTAGTTCATGTTGGCCACCTCGGCGCCGACGCCCGGCCAGACCACGAACCGGGCGTCGCTGGAGATCATGGGCGCCAACAGGGAGGGCGTGTCCCGGTGAAACACTCGGATTGCCATGGTCAGTCCTCCAGGTGCTCGTACAGGGCTGGATCGGGAGGGCAGGGCCCACCGATCAGCAGGGCGCCGGCCGGGCCGGCGTCGATCCGGTAGGTCGTGCCCGCGTCGATGTGGAGCATCGCGCCGACGCCGATCTCGAAGCTCTCGCCGCCGTCGGGGTCGACGGCTGTCGCCGATCCCTCGCACAGGTGGTAGACGGCGTCCGACGGGTGGCTGAGGGGCTTGGTCCTTCCATCGCCGTCCAGTTTGACCAGGTGCATGGATCGGTGCAGGGCTCCGACCCCCGGCCAGACGACCGCGACGGCTCGTCCGCCGTTCTCGACGATGGGCAGCTCGGGACAGGCCTCACCGCTGTCCAGGACTCGCACGACATCCACGGCTGGCAACTCTAGTGGCGGCCTACTCGATCCTTAGAGCCCGGGTCGGGCAGGCCTCCACCGCCATCTCGGCGTCCTCTTCGAGGTCCGGTCCGGGCTCCTCGATGAGGATGTGGCATACCATGTCGTCTCGCACCTCGAAGATCTCCGGGGCGATCATCTCGCAGTTCGCGCTGCCGATGCACTTGCCCGCTTCGAGCACGATCCTCATCTGCTGTCACCTCTGCCATCGGCGCCCGGCTGAGTCCCGACGATACCCGCCTTGGGCACCTCGTCAGGGAGGCCCTCAACTGTCGGGGCGCACCTCGGCGAAACGGTTGATGCCCCGCAGCTCCGGGAACAGCACCCACCACGCGGCCACCACCGCCAGGGTGCCGACCCCGCCGAACACCACCGCACCGGCCACTCCGAGCAGTGCGCCCGCCACGCCCGACTCGAACGCTCCGAGCTCGTTGGAGGCCCCCACGAACGTGTACTCGACGGCCATCACCCGGCCCCTGGTGTCCTCGGGGGTTGCCAGCGGCACCAGCGTGCTGCGCACGAAGACGCTCACCGAGTCGGCGCCGCTCAGCACCACGAGCGCGACGAACGCCACCACATAGGAGCGGGTCAGGCCGAGCGCGATCGTCCCCACGCCGAACACCGCCACGGCCGCCATCAGCGTCGGGCCCACTCGCCGTGTCAGGGGTCGCACGGCCAGGACGGCCATCATCGCCAAGGCCCCGATGCCCACTGCGCCTCGCAGCCACCCGAGGCCGACCGCCCCCACTCCGAGCCGCTCCTCGGCTATGGCGGGCAGCAGCGCCACCGCTCCGCCGAACAGCACCGCGAACAGGTCGAGGGAGATGATGCCCAGCACAATCCGGTTGGTTCGGATGAAGCGAAGCCCCTGCAAGGCGTGGACGATCACCCCCCGCACGCCGGAGCCGGAAGCGGCCGATGAGCGGGCCACTCCGCTGGCGGGCACGACCACGAGGAGGGCCGCCGCGGCCAGCGCTGCAGCTGCGGCCAGCAGGTAGGGCGCGGCCACGTCGACCACGAAGACGAAGCCGAACACGACCGGCCCGACTGCGAAGCCGGCCTGCCAACCCGCCATGCACACCGCCACCATCCGCTCCACCGCTCCCGGCGGAGCCAAGTCCACCGGCATCACCCGGCTGGCCGCGCTGAGCACCGACCGGGCCGAGCCGAAGGCGAACACGAGCAGGAAGATCGGCACCACCGACGTCGGATCCGACGCGACGTAGAAGTACAGCCCCGCGGATGCGGCCGCCTCGCCGATGAGTCCGCAGGCGTACATGCGTCGCCGGTCGAACCGGTCCGACAGCACGCCGCTGACGGGCGCGAGGAGCAGGGTGGGGACGAACTCCGCCAAGCCGAGCAGGCCGAGATCGAGCGGCTTGCCGGTCATGTCGAACACCTGCTTGCCCAGGATCGTGATCTGGCCC